>VOFG01001445.1_pt1 | contig 36069 bp, 55 predicted proteins | sample 5384171 | NCBI WGS metagenome assembly VOFG01 (sample SAMN12384726, study PRJNA508395) | human gut metagenome | isolation source: healthy gut F | host: Homo sapiens
CACGACGTCGGCCTCGAGCGTGCCGCGCGGCTGCCCGGTCGTGTGGTTGAGGATGCCGATGCGCGTCTCGTTGCAGAGGTTCAGGCCGCGGCCGTCGCGCTCGATGCGGTCGACGACGCGCAGGCTTTGCTCATAGTGCCGGAAGCCGACGCCGGTATAGATCGCGTTGAGCGCGCGCTCGAGAGCAGCACCTCCTGCGCGGCGTCGATGCGCCAGCGGCGGGTCGTGGTGTCGAGCGTGTCGAACAGGCGGTCGTTGGCCGGAATGTCCGACCCCTGTCAGGCAGTTGAGCAGTGTGGATTTTCCGGCATTCGTATAGCCGACGAGGGCCACGACCGGCAGGGCGTTTTTCTCGCGGCGGCGGCGCTGCGTGCGGCGAATCTTGCGCACGTCCTCGAGCTCGGCCTGCAGCTTCTGGATCTTGCGGCGGATGTGGCGGCGGTCGGTCTCGAGCTGCGTTTCGCCCGGGCCGCGCGTGCCGATCGGCGACGAGCCGCCGGAGGCCGTCTGCCGCACGAGGTGCGTCCACATACCGGTCAGGCGCGGCAGAAGGTACTGATATTGCGCCAGTTCCACCTGAAGCTGACCCTCGCGCGTCTGGGCGCGCTGGGCGAAGATGTCGAGGATCAGGCCCGAGCGGTCGAGCACGCGCACACCGAGTTCCTCCTCCAGCACGCGCATCTGCGACGGGGAGAGCTCATTGTCAAACACCGCGAGGTCGCAGTCGTAAAAGCGGTTCGCGTTTTTCTTTGCGGCGATCTTCGGCGCGGATTCGCAGAACACGATGATGATCGCCGTCATGCAGAGCGTAATGAGGACCGAAACCCAGCCGTTATATTTTTCTCCCAGCAGCGCAATGCCGAGCACCGTCACGATCGAGTCCGAGCCGATGTTGCAGAGGTTATTGCCGATGAGAATGGCGGAGAGCGCGTTTTCGTATTTGTCGATCACCTTGCAGGCGATCTCGGCGGCGCGGTTCCCCTCCTCGGCGGCGGACGCAAGACGCATCCGGTTGGCCGACGAGAGCGCCATTTCGAAGCCGAGAAAAACGCCGAACCGCAAAGCAGCACGAGCATCAAAAGCACATAGATCCACGTTGTCACGCCTCCTCGCCCCCTTCCTGCGTCTCTTCGGGCAGAAGCCGGATGAGGAGCTTGCGGATGCGCCGGTGGTCGATACTCTCCACGGTCACCTTCAGCCGGTGCCAGGTGAAGCTCTCGCCCTGCGCGGGATCATGTCGAACTGCTCATACACCCCACTCGCCGACGGGCTTGTGCTCCCAGTCGGTATCCTCGGGATCGTCGTAGCCGAGCTCGTCGAAAAGGTCCTCCATGTCCATGTCGGCGCTGACCTCGTAGGCATCGCCGCCGAGCGCGCGGAATTCGACCTGCGCGACGTCGTCCTCGTCCCAGATCTCGCCGACCAGCTCTTCGATGATGTCCTCGACGGTCACGATGCCCATCGTGCCGCCATAGTTGTCCGTGACGACGGCGAGAGAGACCTTCTGCCGGTTGAGCTCTTCCGAGCAGCTCGTCAATGGACGTGCTCTGGTGCACGAAGCACGGCGCGTCGAGCAGGCTGCGAAGCTCCGGGTATTTCCTCTCACGCAGGTATACACGGACGTATTTGCGGATCTGCAGCACGCCGATGATGTTGTCGATGCTGCCCTCGTACACCGGCAGGCGGCTGTGGCGCTGCTCGCGGATGAACGAGAGGATCTTCTCCGGCGGCGTGTTCACATCGAGCGCCGCAACGTCTACGCGCGGCGTGAACACGCGCTCGACCGTTACGTCCGCAAACTCCAGCGCCGAGTGGACGAGCTCCGCCCGGTCCTCGGGCAGCTCGCCCTCGTCGGTCATCGTTTCGATGATGTCGTAGAGCTCATCCTCGGTCACGGTGATCTCCGGCTCGCCCTTGGCGAGATTCGAGAAGAATTCTCCGATGTGCGAAAGTGCCTTCGCCAGCGGCGCGAAATGCGCATAAAAAAGCACAGGGACGGCGCCGTCGCAAGGGCGCACCGTTCACTGTAGCGCTTGGCGATGCTCTTGGGGAGCATCTCTCCGGCAAAAAACACCGCGATCGTGCACACGATCGTGCCAAGCGCCACCAGCTCGCGCCCCAGGTGCGCGTAACGAGCACCGTTGTGAGCGTAGCGGTGGAGATGTGGACGGTATTCGTGCCGATGGGGATCGCGGAAATTGCGCGGTCAAAATTGTCCTGTACGTAAAGGGCTCTCTTCGCCTTCTGGTCGCCCTGATCGAGCCGCGTCTTGAGTCGGATGCGGCTGACGGACGTGGCGGCCGTCTCTGCCACGGCAAAATACGCCGCCATGCAGAGAAGAAAAACGATAGGTATCCAAGACAGCCAACTGTCGCCGTCCATAGTGGGGTCATCACCTCCATTTTTATATAGTTATGACAGAATACCATATTGTGCCCCGCGCGTCAAGCGCTTACCGGACGCTCCGCCGCTTCTGTCTGCGGAAACTACGCTCGGGCGCACGCACGCGCGCGGGCCGGCGCGATGTGCCCGCTCATGCGCGATGTCTCGCGCTGGTTGATGATCCGGATCTCCCCGGTCGCCCTGATGATGGCCTCGGCGCACTTGCTGGCGCCCTTCGTCCATTCCTCATAGGGGCATAAAAGAGAGCCGGCGCGGCTCTTTTCGCTGCCGCGCCGGCGTAAATGCGCTGGTGGTTCAGTCTTCGGTACTCATACCGGCCTGCGCCGCAACAGCTTTGTCTTCGATCTTGTAGCTGCGGTTCATGCCGTTTTTGAGAGCAGCGAAGAACGCTTCGGAGTCCTTTGCTGTCCTGTTTGGTGAAAGACTCACAACGACCATGCAGATCGTGGAGCCGAGCATGCCGATCGCACCGTACCAGGTGCCGCCGATGTTCCACACAAAGTAGGTCGCGAGCACGAGCACCGTTCCGACGATGGAGGAAACGATGGCCGCCTGCTTCGTCGCCTTCTTCCAGTAGATGCCGAGCACCAGCACCGGGAAGAGCGGCATGACGATCGCGATGGAGAACATGATGAGCGTAAAGATGAGCTCCGGGGGATCGAGCGCGAAAGCAGCATCGAGCCGATGCCGAGCACCGCGATGATGATGCGGTTGGCGTTCACGCCCTTCTTGCCGCTGAGATCCATGTGGAACGTGTTGCGCAGCAGGTCGTCCGCCACGATGGCCGAGGCGACCGAGAGGAACGCGTTGGAGGTCGAAGGCCGACGGCGGAAGCGCCGATGAAGAACGCGACCATGAGGATCTTCGCGAGCACCGGGTTGAAGCTCACAACGAAGTTCTTTACGATGTAGGGGATGATGAGCTCGGTCTCGGAGGTCGGCAGCCCCTGCACGAGGGCGAGACCGATGAGACCGATGAGCATGGTGCCCGTCCAGACGATGCCCTGCAGGACCGGCGTCATGTAGGAAAGGCGGCGCTGCGCCTTGAGATCGTCGCCGAAGTAGCCGGAGCGCACGAACACGTGCGGCAGCATGATCGTCCAGCCGATGGCGCAGGAGAACGGATAGCCGAAGCGGAGGCATACGGCACCCAGCCGTCCGGTCCGGGGTAGGAGAAGAACGAGGGGACGTCATCCCAGAGCTTCGTGACCGCCTTGCTCAGCGAGCCGCCGAAGCCGACGATGAGCGCCGCGATAACGATGACCCAGAGCAGGAGAATGAAGAGGGAGGCCCTGCACCGTGTCGGCCGTGGCGGCAGACTTGACGCCGCCGACACACACGAACACCGTCATGATAAGGCCAACGACGATGACCGCGAGACGGTAGTTGATCGCGCCGTCGGTAGCGTACTGCGCGGCGTTGGCGATGGCCACGAGCACCGAGGCGATGTACGGGAACGAAGCGCACAGGAAGATGAGCGCAAGGATGATGCGCAGCGCGCGGGATTTGAAGCGGGCGTCATAGAAGTCCGCGGGAGTGGAGGACGTGCCGCCCATCTCGCGGTTGATGATCCACACCTTGTTCATCGTGAAGTGGGCGATGATCGGGAAGAGGGCGATGTAGCTCATCTCGCTGATCCAGTAGCCGAGACCGCCGCGGTAGTACGCGCCGGGTCCGGCGAAGAATACCCACGTGCTCATAAGCGAGGCGATGTAGGTCATAACGAGCACCAGCCATTTGACCGACGCGGTCAGCAGGCTCCCGCCCGCGGCTTTTTTCTTGTCCTGAACGGTGACGTAAACAGCCACGCCCAGGAGGAAGCACATATAGAGCGCAAAGGCGATCCAGATAGTAGTCGGACTCAGCATAACTTACTTATCCTCCTTCTTTTCGTTTCTCAGCTTGTAGATGCGATAGACCTTCGGGAGGAAGATGTAGGTGATGACCCAGATGGGCACCACCGTGAGCGCGGCGTGGATGAGCGTCGCTGTCGGCTGGTTGTAGGGGGACGCCGGGGATGTTGTAGGCGATGTAGAGGATCGTGGTGATAATGAGCCAGATCCCTTCGGTCTTGGTGATCTTCATGTTTCTCTCCTTTTCCTTGTTACTCGTTTTTTGCGGCGATCGCGGGAAAAAGGGTACAGAAACTCCACCCTGCCGGTATTAGGCCTCCGGCAGGGCTGGTTCCATCGCTATTAACATTATTTTATCCTGCCGGAGAACGGACGGGAGGCGATCCACACGCCCTCCGGCAGGAAGCTGCTGAAATCAGTCTTTGACGAGAGCGGCGTGCGCCTTCTGAGGACCTCGTCCACGGCCGCAGCCTTGTCGGCGGGCAGCGCGTAGTCGGCTTCCTCGGCCATGAGGGCGTAATACTTCTCTTCGGCCTTGTCGAGCAGGGTCTTGCTGCCCTCGCGCTCCCAACGGACGACGCCGTCGCGGTTGAACATGTCGGGGCGGTGGGGCTCCTCAAAGTGGCGGAAGGTGTGCTCGCTCATAAGGAAGCTGAACGCGGATCCTTGTCGATGCCTTCGATGAGCTCATCCCAGTCGATGGTCTCGTCGTTGACGTCAAGACCGGCGCGCAGGCGCTGGGCAATGCCCATGATCTCGTTATCGATGATGAGCTGCACCGGGGAGATGGTCTTCGCGGTCTCGAGCTGGCCCATGCCGCCGAGGACGGAGGCGTTGGACATCGCCATCGCGTGGATGAGGCTCGTGCGCTCGATGAAGTTCTGCGCGTCGAGGCAGAGGCTGTCGGTGCCGGTGCCGTAGGAATGGGCGCGAATGTTGTAGCCGCGCTCGAAGAGGTCCATGCAGATGAGACGGGCGAAGGTGATCTCGGTGTTGGACTGCAGCGTGTAGGTGCTCTGCATATCCATGGAGAACAGCAGGGTCGTCGCGATGATCGGCAGGCCGGGGCAGAGAAGCTCGAGCATGACGCGCTGGCAAGAACATCGGCGCAGGCGACGAACGCGGTGCCCTGGGCGGTCACGGGGTGTTCGCGCCGGCGGTGGGCAGAGCGCAGGGCTGCACGGGCACGCCGTACTTCGCGCTGAGGTACAGGATCCGGCGTCCATGTGCTTGTAGGTCAGCGCCGGGACGCTGCAGGCGATCATGCTGACGATCGGGCGCTCGCGGAGCTTGTCGTAGCCGCCGACGGCCGCCGCGGCCATGTCGATGAGGAACTGTACGTTATCCGCCTCGTAGGGCTGGATCCAGATGTGCTTGCCGGAGAGCTTGAGAGCGTCGGCGAGAACGTAAACGTCGATCGCATCGCCGGGGTAGTACTCGCCGGAGACGGAGGGCAGCGTAACGTAGTCCAGATTCTCCATCTTGTTGGTGAGATGGTACCACTCGTGCTCTTCCTCGGGCTTGATGTAGTGGGTCTCGTTCTTGATGTTGCGGTAGTTGGGCGCGCCCGTGCAGGTGCGGGTGTAGAAGCGTCCGTCGGGGGGGAGGGGAACTTCAGGTCGTGCTTTCCGTCGGGGGAGTAGAGCGTGAACTCGGCGGGGACGGCGGCGATGGCCTTGTCGATGAGCTCCTTCGTGAAGCGCACGTCGCGCGCTTCCATATCAACGATGCAGCCCTTCTCCTCGAGAGCCTTGAGCATCTCCTCGTGGTCGAGGTGGACGCCGCGCTCGATGAGGATCTGCTCGAGGCGACCCTTCATGTATTCGAGCTCTTTCTGGGAAAGAACGTCGTACTTAATACGCTGATGCATAATCTTTATCCTCCTTAACTTTCGTGCGCTCAGGCGCCCTTGGAAGCGGCGTAGGCCTTCGCCCACTGCGCAGCCTCGGCCGCGTCGGCGGTGAAGGCGTCCGCGCCGATCTTGTCCGCCCACATCTGCGTTACGGGAGCGCCGCCGACCATGACCTTGACCTTATCGCGCACACCGGCGTCGGTGAGCTGCTGGATGATGTGGCCCTGCTCGTTCATGGTGGTGGTCAGCAGAGCGGAGAGGCCGATGACGTCGGGGTTGTACTTGTTGATGGCGTCGATGAACTTCGCGCCGTCAACGTTGCTGCCGAGGTCGATGACTTCGAGGTTGGCGCTGCGCATCATGAGCGCAACGAGGTTCTTGCCGATGTCGTGCAGGTCGCCCTTAACGGTGCCGACGACGGCGGTGCCGACCTTGTGGACTCGCCGGCGGCGAGCAGCGGCTGGATGACTTCCACGCCCATGTTCATGACCTTCGCGGCCAGCAGGACATTGGGAACGAACACTTCGTTCCTGGCGAACTTTTCGCCGATCTCGTTGATGCCGGGGAGAAGGCCGCCGTCGAGGATCTCCTGGGCGCCGATGCCCTCGTCGAGAGCCTGCTGGACCTTGGCTTTGATGGTGCGGATCTGACCGGTAATTACCATCTGGGAAATTTCATTGAGAGTGGACATAGCGTGATTTCCTCCGTTAAAAATCTTTTTACAATTCTTCGTCCGGGAGAGGATCGATCCCGCAGGCTTTCAGGGCCAAATTCACAGTTTCCACCGCGTCAGCGGCATATTCCGCATTGTGCTCGCGGGCAAACCGGCCGTTGACCGGCGCGCCGCCGACAATGATGTGCCACTGATCGCTTTCCTCCGCCTCGCGGAGAGCGCGGATCGTTTTCTTCATGCCGGCGACCGTCGTGGTGAGCATTGCCGAGATCGCGATGATGTGGGAGTTGTTCTCCGCGCCGCGGCGACAAATTTCTCCGGCGGGACGTTCGTCCCAAGATCGACGACATGGAATCCGGCGCTCCGGAGCATGATGGAAACGAGCGTCTTTCCGATGGTGTGGATGTCCCCGCTGACGGTGCCGAGCACAACAGTCTCCGAAAGCGAGAGGACGTCCGGGCCCACGATAAGCGGCGAGAGAAGGTCGATCCCGTCCTGCACGGCTCGTGCCGACATCATGATCTGCGGGATGAATTTCTCGCGGCGGGACAGCTGTTGGCCGAGCGTGTCCATGCACGGCAGAAGTCCGAATCTTTACGATCTTCTGCGGCGGCATCCCGGCTTCCAGCAGCTGCCGGCAGGCCGTGCGGACCGCTTCGCGGTTGCCCGAAAGAACGCCTTGTTCGAGGTGGTGAATTTTTTCCTCCATGGGAACTCTCCTCCAGTACCTTGTGTCCAGTATAAGAAATCCGCTTCGGTTTTTCTCTGAAAAAGAGGGACAAAAATGGTAAAATACCGGTCAGGTTCTCCTGCCGCAGCAGGGGCGTTTTGCCGTTTTGCCCGCAATATAATCCCTCTCACGGATTTTTGTTGTAGAATTTTTAGCAGAATTGGTAAAATCTTTGTTTTTCGTCATTTTTGTTTTACAACGCCTTTGCTATCGCCTATGATGCAGTTATAGGGGCTGTAACGCGCTATAGCCGCTGTAATAAAGAAAGAAAGGGCGGGGCTTTTTCCCATGGACAGACTCTACGATGCGCTGGATGCTTTCAGCAGCTGTACCGGTATCCCTGTGACGGTGTACGACACGGAAAACCGGATCACGCGGGAATTCAACGCGGAACAGAAGGTCTGCCGCCTGTTCCCGCATTTCAGCCAGAGCGAGGGCTGTCAGGGATATCTGACCTTCTCGATGGATGAGTCTTTCGCGCTCGGCGAGCCGTACATATTCTTCTGTCCGGCGGGCTTCGTCAAGATCGCCGTTCCCATACTATATAATGGTGCGCGCAGGGGCTGCGTGCTGGCCGGGCCGCTTGTGCTCGGCAGCGTGGACGAACTGCTGCTGCTCGCGCGCATCATGGAGCTCAATCCGGACGACTCGGCGCTCTTCCCGCGTGTGGCGCTCTTTCTCCAGAACGCCAAGGAGAGCACGCCCGAGCAGATACAGAAGATCGCAACGCTTCTTTACGCCTCGGTGCTCAGCTCGCGCCAGAACTGGGAGGAATATGAACACATCCGCGCCCGCAGCCGCGGCCAGATCAGCGCCGGAGAGACGGTGCAGCAGTTCAAGCTCTCCGTCAGCACCGGCGGCGAGACGGAAGAAACGCTCTGGCAGCGCCTGCTCGCCGGTCTGCGTGAGCGCGACCGCGAGGCCGTAAACGAGGCAGCCTCCGGCCTCTTTGACGAGTTTCTTCTCGTGGAAGCGGGAAATTTCGATCTCATCCGCATGCGGCTCATCGAGCTTTTCACGATGCTCTCCAAGGCCGCGCTTGATTCCGGCATCAATCTGAACAAGATCCTCGCCGCCGGGCTCGACCCGCTCGAGGCGCTCAACCAGGCGCAGTCGGTGGAGGAGCTGGCCGTGTGGACGCAGAAGCTGATCGACCACTTTTTTTCTCGCTCGTGCCGGAGCCGCCCGCGCCCGTCTATTCTCCGCTCATCACGCAGGCCATCGAGCTCATCGGCGAGCGGTACGCGGAAAAGCTCACGCTGCGCGACGTGGCCGGCAGCATCCATATCAACGAATCATACCTATCCAAGCTCTTCAAAAGGAGCTCGGCGTCGGCTTTACGGACTATCTCAACAGCCTGCGCATCCAGAAGAGCGTAGAGCTGCTCTCGCAGCCGGACATGAACCTTCTGGAAATCGCCGGACGCGTCGGCTTCGACGATCAGAGCTATTTTACCAAAGTTTTCAAAAAATCACAGGGAAAACCCCGCGGCAGTTCAAAGTTTCTGCCAGTGCGGACAAGCTGCTCGACAACGAGTACATCCGCGGCTTCCCGTGCCGCAGATAGGAGGTAAATGATATGACGTTCTTCCCCGTCTCCGTGGATGAGCTCAAATACGACAAGAATCGCATCTTCACACGGCCAAGCTGCGGGCGGATCCCAACACAAATGCCTACGCCGAGAGCATTTTCCCGTACCTCGTGGAGCTGCTGCGCGAGAACATTGAGCTTGTTCTTGCCTACAACATTACAGACAACGACCTGACCATCGCCTCGCCGGAGCTTTCGAGCTGCGATATGCTCGCGGTGTGCTACTGCGGCGCCACGCAGAAGATCGTAGACTGTGTGGACGATCTCATGGCGAGGAGCGATTTTCTCGAGGGCTACATTCTCAACGACCTCGCCAACGAGGTGCTTTTCAACGCCTCAAACGCGATGAACCGCCGGCTTTATAACGAGTTCAAGGCGCAGGGCTACCATCTCAGCACGCGCCTCACACCGGGCGAGAACCATTTGAGCATGGAGTATCAGGCGCAGTTCCTCTCCCTGCTCACGCAGGGCGAGCCGTTCCCCGCCACGCTCACTGAGCACTACATGCTCCAGCCGGAGAAGGCCATGCTTTACGCCTACGGCGCGGGCACCGGCCTCCCTGACCGGTCCATCGATCACGACTGCTCCAAATGCCCGAATCTCTCGTGCTATATGCGCCGGGACACGAATCCGTAAACAGGAGGCTGCTTTTATGGAATATACCGTTCGTATTGCCGGAACGCCGTGCGAAACGCGCGTCTCCGGCGGCACGCTTGCCGAGGCGTGCGCCCTGCTCGGCCACCCGCTCGAGCTCGTCTGCGGCGGCAACGGCCGCTGCGGGAAATGCGATGTTCTCGTGGAGCGCCGCGGCGTGCGCGAGACCGTGCGCGCGTGCATCACGCCCGTCACGGAGGACATCACCGTTTTCCTTGAGGTTTCGGAGAACGCCTCCGCGCAGATCCTCACCTCCGGCGGCGCACACGATGTCTTCGCCCCCGCGGTGACGAAAGCCGTTCTCTCTCCCGCCGAGCGGGGAGCCGGAGCACTGCGGCGCTTATCTCCGCGGCGTTTCGCTCGCGGCGGCGCGGCAGTTTTCCGCGCGCACCGCGACGCGGAGGAAGAGCCGCTCACGTTCATCCGCCATGAGGATACACTCCTCGGCGTGCAGCGCGGCGATACGGCGCAGCGTCTTTACGGCGCCGCCGTGGACATCGGCACAACGACCGTCGCCATGTATATCTACGATCTTACGACCGGCGCTCTTCTCCACACCGGCTCGGCGCTCAACGGCCAGATCCGGTACGGCGCGGATGTCATCGCGCGCATCCAGCACGCCATAGAGCACAAAACCGGGCTTGCGGAGCTCAACCGCGCCATTCTTGACACGATCGACGCTCTTCTCGCCGCCGCGTCAAACGCCGTGCCGGGCCTCTCGGACGATCTCTGGCAGCTCGTTTTCTGCGGCAACAGCACGATGCAGCATCTCTTCCTCGGCATTGACCCGTCCGCGCTCGGCGCGGAGCCGTTTGCGAGCGTCACCGCGGACACCGTGCGCGCTCCCGCCGGGAGATCGGACTGAAAAACTGCCCCCCGCGGGCGCGCTCGTGGAGTTTCTGCCGCTGCTCGGCGGGTTCGTCGGCGCGGATACGACCGCCGTGCTGCTCGGCGTGCCGGAAGAGGGCGTGCATCTCGCCGTCGATCTCGGCACGAACGGCGAGATCGCCGTCGGCAACGCGCGCGACGGCTTTCTCACCTCCTCCACCGCCTGCGGCCCCGCGCTTGAGGGCGGCAACATCGAATGCGGCATGCGCGGCTCGGAGGGCGCGATCGACCATGCAGACATCACGCCGGACGGGGAGCTTCGCTTCCACGTCCTCGGTGAGGGCGAAGCGAAGGGGCTCTGCGGCTCCGGCATCATCGACATGACCGCCGCGCTCGTCCGCTGCGGCCTCGTGGACATGACCGGGCGGCTCCTCCCGCGCGGGGAATTCGCCGCGGAGCATCCGGACAGCCCCTGCTCGACCGGCTTGAGCCGGTGGGCGAATACAATAACGCCTTCTTCCTCACGCGCGGCGAGCATCCGGTCTATCTTTCGCAGGAAGATATCCGTCAGATCCAGCTCGCCAAAAGCTCGATCTGCGCCGGGTGTCTGACGCTCTGCCACGAGCGCGGCATTGAGCCGGAGGAGCTCGATTCGCTCATCCTCGCCGGAGCGTTCGGAAACTACATCGACGTGGACAACGCTTTGTATATCGGCCTTCTCCCCGCCGCGCCGCGCGACAGGGTCGTCGCCGTCGGCAACGGCGCGGGCAGCGGCGTGTGCCGCTATCTCCGCGACCGCGCGGAGAGTGCCCGCTGCGAGCACATCCGTGCCGTCACGCATCATGTGGAGCTCAACGCCAGCGCCGAATTCATGGAGCAGTACATCATGAACATGAATTTTAATGTTCTGTAATCGACCCGACAAAAAAAGGTGTCAGCCGGAGCGATCCCGCTGACACCTTTTTTCTTTCTTTTCCGCCGAAAACGCGAAAGCGGGGCGTCCGGCCGAAACGGCACAGACGCCCCGAAAGGAGAAAAGAAACGATCACTTATTCCGCTTGACGACGCCCTTCTGCAGGATGATGTTCGCATACTGCGAGGTCTCGCCGCTCTGCACGATGTAGCAGGCCTGCTCCGCCTTATCGTAGAACGCGTACCGCTCCAGATAGCCCGTGCACGCCTCGCCGCGCTCGTCGTACTTCTCGATGATCTTTTTGTATTCGTCCAGAATGGGAAGCGCAAGATCGCGGTCGCACTCGGACTTTGCCATGTACAGCACCGGCTTTTCGGCGTAGGTGTCCAGCGGCATGAGCGCCAGAATGGCGTCGAGAAGCTCCGGGATGCCGTGGCCGTCCGCGCGGATGATCTCCGCCGCGCCGCGGCGGCTCACCCCGTCCGAGGGGAAGTTCCCGTCCGCCAGCACGATCGTGTCCCCGTGTCCCATCGCGTAGACCGCAGCGAGAAGCTCCGGAGAGAATACCGGTGAAATGTGGTTGAGCATGGCTTTTTCCTCCTTATATCTTTGGCTTTTTACGGCTTTTCGGGATGGTTGGGGCCGAAGTGTTTGAGCATGACCAGCGGCCTCGCACGACCTGTTCGTGATCGTAACGCCTCTCGCCGCGGCCTCCGCGCCGACAAAATACTCATCCGCGCTCAGCTGCCCGAACCGCAGCATGCCCGCGGCTTCGCACTCATAATCCCCGATCGTGCCGTGCCCCTGCGTCAGGATGCAGCCGTATGCGCCGCTGTCGCGGATCGTGACCGTCTGCCCCGGATACACCGTGAGCTCCTTCGCCCCGATGTACGGATTCCCGTACACGACCCACTTTTCCACGTACTTCCCTCTTCCTCCGATGCGACCACCGGTGGGCGGAAGTACGTCTGCTTATAGTGCGGATCCACGTTCGCGTCCCAATCCATCAAATCCATCACGGCGTCTACGCTGTCCTTCTCCTCCTCGGGCAGGTTCTCCACGAGGAAGTCACGGCTGTAGACCTCGCCGGAGGCGACGTTCTCGAACACCGAGTTCACGTCACTGTTCCACTGCGGCTCATACGTCAGATATGAGCCGGGCGCATGCACGACCCCGGGCGGCGTATACCAGCCCGTCCCGAGCTCGATCCGGTACGCGCGGGAGAGCTCCGTGATCCGGATGTCCTCCTTCTCGTAATTCACAAGACGCTCGCGGACCTCTTCCTTCGTGCAGTCGGGATCGAAGCCGAAATATGTCACCGGCATGGAGCCGGCGTAGTTATTATACTGCGGCGGATAGTAATACGCCTCTGGCTTGCCGAACACGCCGATCTTCGCCGCGGCTTGGAAGTCCAGATGCAGATGGTGGAACAGCGGCACATCGTAGTCGAAGAACTTCGAGTACATCGGCCAGGTGCCGTACTTGTCCATCATATCCTGCCCGATGAGCTTTGCGCCGAGCTTCTCGACGGCTTCCTTTGAGCGTGAACTTCTCCTCCGGCGTCGTGCCGTAGGAAACATAGCTCAGTCCCTCATCCGGGCGGGTCAGCGGACCGTTGTTGCAGTGGATGACGCTCGAGAACCAGCGCTCTTTAATTGCACCGCGCTCCGTGCCAAAAGCGTAGTAATCGTCCGGATGCAGGCGCAGACGGCGGCCCGGCGTCGAAAACGGACGCGGCACAAAGATTGGGATCAGGCGGAAGATGCCGCCGTGTTTTTCGTAGGTGGAAGAAATGATCTCTCGGTTGCTCATATATCGTTCCTTCTTATTTTATAGTACCCGGTGCTCAAACGCAAGGATTTGTATAATCCATTTCCTCCAGCCTCGCCAGCAGCGCTTCTTCCTCGGCGGGGGGCGAGTTCGGTCAGCGGGGAACGAAGCGTTCGGTGCGCGATCACGCCGCGACGGACAAGACCCGCCTTGTAGCAGGCGAGACTGTTCGGCCCGCTGAGCACGGCGTTGAGCCGGATCACACGGTCCTGCAGCTTTGCCGCGGCGATGTAGTCCCCGCGGAGGAACGCGCTGTACACGGCGGCATAGCACTCCGGGATGACGTTGGAGTTGCCAGAGATCGTGCCGTCCCCGCCGGAGGCGAGCAGGCAGTAGAAAAGATCATCCGGACCGGTGACAACAGAGAAATCCCCGCCGCGGACATTCAGGAACTTCAGCATCCGCGGCATGTCGGGATAGCTGTACTTGATGCCGATGACGTTCGGGCACTCGCTTGCGATGCGTTCGGCGAGAGACGGAAATGTCGTTCGCCGCGAGCTGGGGGATGGCGTAAAGATAGATTGGGAAATCGGACGCGACCGACTCCGAGACCTTTTTATAATGCGCGAAAAGCTGGTCGTCGCTGAGCTTGTGGTAGTACGGCGTGACGACACCGATGCCGTCCGCGCCCGCCTTTTTCGGCGTGCTGCGCCAGCTCGATCGTCTCCGCCGTGGTGGCGGCGCCGACCATGGAGAATACCACGGCGCGTCCGGCCGCAGCCTTCACCACATGCTCGAGAATTTTCTTGCGCTCGTCCGCCGTAAGGTAAATGACCTCGCCGGTGGTGCCATTGGGATAGAGACCATTGATGCCCTTTTCGATCAGAAAATGGCAGAGACTTTCGAGACTGTCATAATCGACGTTCTCGTCCGCGCACATTGGCGTGGAAAGCGGCGTAACGACACCGTAAAACTTTTTCATGATAAAAACTCCTTTCCGAAGCGCGTTTGCGCCTTATGCGAGACGGTGCGGCACTTCTCCGCCCGCCAGAACGGCAAGGACACCCTCCGCCGTCGCGTTTCCGATCTTCCGGTAGCTGTTGGTGCTCTCTCCCGCGAGATGCGGCGAGAGAACGGCGCGCTTGCAATGGATGAGCGGCGAATCGCCCTGCACCGGCTCGGACTCGTACACATCAGTGGCATATGCAAAGATCTTTCCAGACTCCAGCGCTGCGGCAACCGCAGTCTCGTCGGCAAGCACGCCGCGGGCCGCGTTGACGATCACAACGCCGTCGCGCATGCGTGCGATGTTCTCTGCGTTGATGATGTGCAGTGTATCGGGCAGCGCCGGCAGGTTGACGGAGATGATGTCGGACTGCTCGAGCACCTCGTCAAGCGAGACGATCTTCGCGCCGATCTGCTCGGCAAAGGCGTAGTTGGGGTATTTATCGTAAGCGAGGACCTCCGCGCCGAATGCCCGGGCGCGCAGCGCGATCTCCCGTCCGGCGGCGCCGAAGCCGAGGACGCCGAACACCGAGCCGCAAATTTCCGGGAACACGCGGCGATCCCAGCGGCCCTCGCGCACGGCGCGGTCGAGCGCCGGCACCTCGCGCATGCAGCCGAGCAGCAGCGCAAACGTCTGCTCCGCCACGGCAACGGAGTTCATGCCGGGGCAGTTCGCCACCTGTACACCGTGACGCTTGGCGGCTTCCTGGTCAATGTTGTCCACGCCGACGCCGAACTTGACGATGACCTTCAGGTTGGGCGCAGCGGCAATCGTTTCCTCGTTCCATACCTCGCAGCCGCAGATAACGGCGTTGATCTCGCCGCCGATGGCCTTGAGCTCTTCGGCGGTATACGGGCGGCCGAGCTGGTTTTCGATCAGGCAGCAGCCCGCGTCAAGCAACTTTTTTCCGGCCCTCCGTACAGTAGTGGTCGTAGCCGGTTGCACCGATAAATACGGTTTTCTGTTCCATGGTGATGGTGTGCTCCTTTATTTGGATTTGTCCATGTGCTCAAAGGCGTAGCGGGGGTTCTGCACGCAGAACTTGCCGCCGGTCACGTCGATGTGGACGCCGTTGATGTAGCTGGCGCGATCCGAGGAGACGAAGACGAGCGCGTTTGCCAGATCTTCGGGCTGGCCGTAGCGGTACGAGGGAATGTTGCGGATCTGGTCGGTCTCGTTGAGCCAGTCGATGGCCATGGGCGTGCTGATAACGCCGGGTATGTAGCTGAGAACGCGGATGTTGTAGGGTGCCATTTCCGCGGCGAACGTGCGGCTGAACATGACGACCGCGGCCTTGGTCGTGCCGTAGGCACTGCGGCGGCCGCCGGCATCAGCGCTTGGAACGATCCGGCGTTGAGAATGACGCCGCCGTTGCCGAGCGCGATCATTTTCCGCGCGGCGTACTGCGAGCCGTGGAACACGGCGTTCAGATTCAGATCGAGCACGCGGTTCCATTCTTCCTCTGTGAACTCGAGCAGCGGCTTGGTGATGGCGATGCCGGCGTTGTTCATCCACACATCCAGGCGGCCGAACTTTTCGATGACGTGGTCGCCAAAGGCGTACAGCTTCCGGCGTCGCACACATCCAACGCCTCGGTGAAGAGCTCGAAGCCCTCGGCGGCGAACGCCTCGCGCGCCTTGGCGAGCTTTGCCTCCGAGCGGCCGCAGATCGCGACGTGCGCGCCCTGTCGGGCAAATTCCAGACCGGTGGCGAAGCCGATGCCGGTCGCGCCGCCGGTGATCACGACGACTTTGTTTTCCAATCCAAGATCAAATGCCATGGTTTATTCCTCCTGATATGGGTCTGCCTGCGGGCAGACGAAACATTTTGCCAAAACCGTTTACTTCACGATCTCGATCGGCTCGTCGATGGGATAGAAGTGGCAGTCCTTCATGTACATCATCTCCGGCAGGGCGAGCAGCGTGTGTACGATCTCGTCGCCCGCGGTGTAGGGGCCGGAGTGGAACGTGCCGGGACGCAGGCAGACGAGCGTACCCTTCGGAATGCGGAAGGCATGGAACTCTCCGTAATCGGGGGGCCTTGCGTGCAGGGCCGACCGCGAGATAGAGATCGCCGTCCATCGGCATGAGCACTTCGCAGGTGTTGAAGTGGTGCTCAGTCTTCTCGATGAGGTTCTTTTCGCGGGGCGAAATTTCGTTCACGCCGAAGGCGACGAGGCTCGTCGGGTCATAGTTGGCGACGACGCGGTCGCGGAAGAAGCGGGCGGGATACCGCCGAGGAACGTTCCGGTGGGGTGGAGCATATCGGAGAAGGAGCCGTATTCGCAGAAGGTTTCGTTGGTGAGCTCTTCAACTTTCAGAGTGTTCATTATAATATCTCCTTTTTCAGCAAGTTACCGGCCGACAACGGACGGGAGGAAGGATGCGAGCTGAGGGATGATACACAGGATGATGATGGAAATGAGCTCGGCAATGACGATGGGGTAGACGTATTTGAACGTCTTTTCCAGCTTGACCCCGCCGGATGCGCACGCAACAAACAGTGCCGCACCGACCGGCGGCGTGATGGCGCCCATGGCGTTGCAGATGCAGATGATAATGCCGAAGGCCAGCGGATCGAAGCCGACCGCCGTGGCGACCGGGTACAGCAGCGGCACGAGCATGATAATGAGCGGAGTGCCGTCAATGAACATGCCGCCAATGAGGAAGATGACGGTGATGATCATCATGACGACGAACGGGCTCTGCGTGAACGACGTGATGGCGTCCGCGAGCATGCCGGGGATGTTCGCGTAGGAGAGGATCCAGCTCCACACCGCGGAGGTGCCGATGACAAACATGACCGTGCCGGTGGAGCGGGCGGCGTCGCAGAAGATAGCGGGGATATCCTTGAGTCGGATCGTTTTCGTCACCATAAGCGCGACGAACAAAGTGTACACTACGGCGATGACCGAAGCCTCGGTGGGCGTGAACACACCAGCGAGGATGCCGCCGACGATGATGACGGGGATGAGCAGCGCCCAGACTGCTTCCTTCGTGGACTTGCCGAGGAGCTTGAGACTGAAGCGCATCGTGTCGGATTCACCGAAGCCCTGGCTGCGGCATATGAAGAAGCTGATGATGCCGATGCAGAGACCGACGATGCAGCCGGGGATGATTCCCGCGATGAACAGCTTGCTCACCTGCAGGTTCGTGACACTGCCAAGCACGATCATGCACAGGCTCGGTGGGATGATGACACCAAGCGTACCGGCGGAGGCCTGCAGTGGCGCGGTGAAGTTTCTCGGATAGCCCTGCCGCTCCATCGTGGGGATTAGGATGCCGCTGAGCGCGGCGGTGTCTGCCGTTGCAGAGCCGGAAATGTCGCCCATGAGGATGCCGGCGAGGATCGTGACATACACCATGCCGTAGCGGATCCAGCCGATGCAGGCCTTGGCAAAGTTTACGAGCATTTCCGTTATGCCGCTGCGGTCCATGATCGCGCCGACGAGCATGAAGAACGGAATGGCGATCAGCGTAAAGCTGTTGGTGGAGATGAACATCTTCTGCGCCATAACGACGAGCGAGGTGTCCATTGCGAGGAGCGACGCGCCCGCGGCGAGACCGATGGACATTGCGATTGGCACGCCGAGAATCATGAAGAGGAAAAAAAGAGACCGAGCGAGAGCCATACAACGTTCATGTGTTTTCCTCCGCCTTTTTATCAGCGAATTCGTGAATGAGCTGGAACGTGACAAAAATGATGCTGAGTACCGCGCAGATCGGCACGGCGGCGTAGACATAGTTGAGCGTGATGGGCAGCAGCGTGGAGCGTGCCGTCGCGGCCTGCGTCGTGAACCGGTAGCCGTATACGGCGATGACACCCCCAGAAGACGTAGCTGCACACATAGTAGATACCCTTCAGATACGGGCGCAGCTTGGGGAACGAGTCGTACAGGAACGTAAGGCTCATATGGGATTTTTCCTGCACACCCAGAACGATGCCGAAGAATGCCGACCATACAAAGAGATAGCGCACCAGCTCCTCGGCGGCGGGGACGCCGCCGTTGAATATATAGCGCAGGATAACGGTATAGGTCACGAGGACCGTAAGCGCGAGCAGAAGGATCGTGACGACCGTCTTGACCGCCTGCGAGAGAATGTGTTCGGCTTTTTTCATGGAGACCTCCTTATGGAATACGGGAGTTGCGCAGATACAGGCAGATACAGTACGAGCGAATGCAGCGGGATAATGGCTGCATTCGCTCGCTGCGTTGCCGGGGGAAAAATAGGAGGGAGGAAAGTTTTACTTGAGAGCGGCGATCAGCGCGATGAGGTTCTGGTCGTAGGAGCTGGCGAACTTCTCATACACGGGCTGCGCGGCCTCGATCCAGAGGGACTTGTCCACTTCGGTGACGGTCATGCCGAGCTCGGCGAGCTTCTTGAGATCTTCCTGCTCAGAGTCGCGGACGAGGTTGGTCTCCCACTGGCCGGCTTCGGCGGCGGCCTTCGTAACAGCCTCGACCTGCTCGGGGGTGAGCTTCTCGGTGTAATCCTTCACGTTCATGATGAGAACGGAGGGGCTGTAGACGTGGCCGTCAAGCGTCATGTAGTCGCAGACCTCATTGATGCCGTTGGCGAGAATTGACCAAGAGGTACCCTCCATGCCGTCCACGGTGCCAGAGGAAACGCCCGCATAGGCTTCGCCGAAGGGCATGGTGAGCGCGGTGGCGCCGAACTGCTCGGTGGCGGCGATAAGCGCTTCCCACGCCGGGGTGCGGAGCTTGAGACCCTTCAGGTCGTCCGGAGTGGTAACCTCGTGCTTGGCGTTGACAAAGTGACGGAAGCCGTCGGCCCAGAAGGGGCATGAGCAGCTGCACGCCGCCGTTGTTGAGAGCGTCATCGGAGAGGATCTTGCAGATCTCTTCGTTGTTGACGACCGCTTCGATGTGGTCATAGCTCTCGAACAGGAACGGAAGGCTCAGAACGGAGAATTCGCTGCAGTAGGTGGCGAGCTGGGAGGAGTTGATGAGAGCCATGTTGACCGTGCCCATACGGACGCCGTCGAGCAGTTCGGCCTCGTCGCCGAGCGTGCCGCTGTTGTGGATTTCGACCTTCACGGTGCCGTTGGTGTACTCTTCCACAAGCTGTGCGAACTTTTCGCAGCCCTGGTTGTACATGGATTCGGCGTTGCTGTTATGGCCGAGCTTGAGAACGATCGTTTTGGCGGGAGCCGCATCGCCGGTCTTGGCGGGCTCTTCCGCAGGGGGGTGTTCGCCGTGCTGCCGCAGGCAGCCAGCAGGGACAGGGCCATTACCACGGCCAGAAGGATCGCAAGGGTCTTTTTTCATTGTGAAGCTCTCCTTTTCCTTTCTTGTCGTTTCTATTTGTTTCCGGTTTTGTCCGGAGGTATGCCAAGAGATTGTTCGGAATTTACTTGTGGTAGTTAAACAGGTTGCAGTAGAAGTCGATGCCGATCTTCTTGGCCTCTTCCGGCGCTTCCCAGTCAAGAATGAACTTGCGGATAGCGCTGACCTGATTGACGAGCATCTCCATGCCCATAACGGTGTGCAGCCCGAGCTCCTGCGCCTTCTTGATCACTGCGGTCTCCGGCGGGTTGGACACAGCTTCCATGACCCACGCGCCTTCCGGCAGCGCTTCCATGAAGGAAAGGTCGGGGTGGTCGTGGCCGGAGCCCTTCATGCCAAGCGTCGTAGCCTGGATGAGAATGTCGGCGGTCTCCACGGCGCGGCGGGCGTTCTCCGGCGTATATTTGCCGCAGGCGGTCTCCACGGGAGTGCGCGCGGCAAGCGTCTCGGTTACATAGCGGGCCTTGTCCACCGTGCGGTTGAGGATCGTAAGCTTGCGGATGCCGCGATTGGCAAGCTCGGTGGCAAAAATGCCGCTGATGCCGCCGGCGCCGAGCATGACTACTTCCTTGCCCTTGAGATCCACGTCGTTGTCGTCAAACGCGCCGATGACGCCCTTTCCATCCAGACCGTGGCCCTCGATGCGGCCGTCCTCGCGAAAGCGGAGCGTATTCACGGAGCGGAACACGCGGGAGGCCTCGTCCACGTCGTCAATATACTGGATGATGTCCTGCTTGTGGGGGAGGTGAGGACGCAGCCGGGGGTATTCATAAACTTGACGGCGGCCAGAAACTCCGGCAGCTCGCCCTTCTTGACCTCTACCGGGTAGGACATTGCGTTGATGCCAAAGGCGGCAAAGATCTGGTTGTAAAGATACGAGGCGGTGGAGCCGCCGATGGGGCTGCCGATCAGTGGGATGTACCGGGTCTCGTGGGGATTCATTTCCAGAAGATTCATAAGTAGTCCTTCCTTTCCTTTCTCGTCCGCCGCTTATGCAGCGTCGTTATGAAATCGTTTGCATAAAGTACGATATCATGATTTTCAGGCGGCGTCAATGCTGGAAATGGCCAAATTTTTATTGTTGTAATTGACATATTTCACAGAATTCCGCCTGTATCGTTTAGCCGTTTGCCACAGAAACCGCCAATCTTCTCTGTCAAAGTCTCACCGCCGGCGCTTTGTGGAAACGATTTCATCCACTTTGTATTTTCTTGACGGTTTTCATTGACTTTTCCCTCCCGTCACGGTATAGTCATATTATACCTGCTTTAGCAAAAAGAACGGAAGGGCGGTTCAGCGCATGGTCTCTTTGAAAGATGTAGCGGCACTCTCCGGCGTTTCCCCGCTACGGTCTCCCGCGCCATCAACAATCCGGGCATGGTAGACCCCGAGACCCGCAAAACGACCCAGGCGGCTATGAAAAAGCTCAACTATCGCCCCAACCTTGTGGCAAGCGGGCTACGCACGCGCAACAGCCGCCAGATCGCGCTGATCGTGCCGGACGCGATCCATCACACGAGCGCCACGATGATCCAGCATACGAGCCGCCTTCTGCAGGAAAAGGGCTACACGCTGATCCTCGGAAACCACCACAACCGGTACGAGACCGAAAAGGAGTTGCTGAACACCTATTTCAGCCGCAATATCGACGGGATCATCCTCTATCTCATTTACGATGAGACCCGTGCCGTGCAGTCTCTGCTCGAGCAGGAGGAGCGGCGGGTACCGGTCGTGATCGTCGGCCGCCGCATCAACGTGGACAGCTTTTCCAACGTCGCTACGGACAACTATCTCGCCGGCGTGATGGCGGGCGAGTACCTCGGAAGCATCGGGCACAAGCGTGTCGCCACCGTCACCGGCCCGCGCATCACGCAGTGGGCACGCGACCGTCTGGACGGTTTTCCGCGACGGGCTCGCCAAATATCAGGCGCAGCTCGAATGGCAGTATTCGCAGACCGATCTGCCGGACTTTGAGACCGGTCTCGCCGCGTGCGACGCGCTCATGGCGGACTACGCCGGACGTGCGCTCCCGACGGCGATCTGGGCGCAGAACGACATCATAGCTGCGGCGGTGCTCAAAAGCCTCACAAATCAGGGCTACCGCGTGCCGGAGGACATCTCTCTCCTCGGCATGGACGATATCCAGCTCTGCACCATGGTGACACCAATGCTTTCCAGCATCCACCAACCGCTGCGCGAGATCGCGCAGGAGTCTATCCGCATTATCATGGAAAACGAGCCGGGCGCCAAGCCGCAGCCCGCCGCGTGATCCTCACGCCGACGCTCCAGGTACGCGAATCCACCGCCCCGCCGAACCCCGCCGCCGACTGACCCTATACGTAAAAATTCCCCGAAAGAATGAACTCCGCAGAATATGCGGACAACACAACCCCTCCTGCGCAGTCCTTTCTTTTTTCTGCGCAGGAGGGGATTTTTTGTCCGTTTTTCCGGTTCGGCTCATCGAATAGGACGTTTTTTCGACAGTGGGGAAGGTCCTCTCCTTGTTCCGAAGTCCGGTTTATAGGGCCGCGATCGTGATAATATCATAATAACAACGGATAAATATGGTGTGGGGCAAGCGACATGCTCGAAATCGCTCCGAAAACACGGTAAAATTTGTGCAGAATCGTCATTATTCGCCGCTAAAGGGGAGCCGGATATGGAAAAGAAGCCGTGGGCAGGCGCGAGGCGCTGGCCAAAGATATTTTGATCCTTTCGCGCAACACGCTGCTGGTCAATCTGCGCTTTCTTGATCTGGCGCTGAGCTGCTTTGCGCTCGTGCCCGTTCCGCCGCTCAATCCGCTGCTGCTCGAGAGCGTTGCCGTGGACGGCGCGCATATGGTATTCCACAAGCTGCTGAAAGAGCAGTCCGCCGTGCTGAATTTCCTGGACGAGCAGCGCACCGCCGTGATCAACGGCGCGGCCGGCACGGGAAAAACGCTGGTGGCAGTGGAAAAGGCAAAGCGTCACGCCCGCCGCGGCGAGAAAGTGCTCTTTCTCTGCTTCAACAGTCAGCTGAAGGACTACCTTTCGGAAAACTTCGCCGACGAGAACATAGAGTACAGCACCATTGCGGGTTTCGCCTGCCGGCTCTGCCATACACCGAAGCCGGACTATGACGCACTCGAGCGGCTGCTGATGACCATGTGGGGAAAACAAGAGCTTCCCTTACCGGCATGTGATCGTGGACGAGGGCAGGATTTCGGCAGCGACGATATTGCCGAAGTGCTGGAGACCATGAAGTCGATCATTGAGGAAACAACGGAGGACGGCAGCTTTTATGTGTTCTATGATAAGCTCCAGCTGATTCAGGCGCGGAAGCTCCCTCCGTTTCTTGCGGACGCCGACTGCAAGCTGACGCTCTACCGGAACTGCCGGAACACGGAGAACATCGCCAAAACGTCACTCGGCCCGATCTCCGACCGCGCGCCGAAGCTGATCGAAAACTGTCTCGTCGGTGCGCCCGCGAAGCTGCATTACTGCTCAAACGCAGATTCGGTTCTGGCGGAGGTGGACGGCGCCATTGATGGGCTTTTCTCCGACGAAGTGCGCGATATCGTGATCCTCACCTGCAAAACCGAAAACGACAGCATCCTGACGCCGCATCTGGTCAACGGCGGTTATCCCGCGGGGAAGAAGTCCATCCGCTTCACCACCTGCCGGAAGTTCAAGGGACTTGAAGCGGACGCGGTCATTCTGGTGGATGTGGACAAGACCACGTTTCCCGGCAACGACGGGCAGAACGTCCTGCTTTACTATGTAGGCATGTCCCGCGCCCGGCTGAGGCTGGATGTCATCGCGCAGCTGGACGACAGCGACTGCCTTGCCGTTCTGGAGGCGCTCGACAAAGCGGGCAAGGCCAAAAGGCCACGGCGTGATCTCGCCAGAGCGCTGAACGCCGTCGCACAGATCGCCGACTGACCTCCGCAATACGGAAGCCGTCATCCCCACGGGGATGGCGGCTTCTGCCTTATCTCCGCACCAGATTGGCGCTGATGCCGCGCATGGCCTCGGCAAATTCGGCGTCGAGCTTTTCGCGCCGGGCGAGATCGCACGCCGTCACCATGCCGACAAGCCGCCCGTTTTCCGCCACGGGCAGACGGCGCAGCTGCTCGCGCGCCATGAGCGCGGCGGCGCTCTGCACGCTGTCGCCCGGCCGCGCCGTCACGACCGCGCGGGACATGACCTCCGAAACGCGCGTGTCCGCGGGGTCGTTATCCAGCGCAAGACAGCGCAGCACGATGTCCCGGTCGGTGAGCACGCCGCGCAGCCGCCCGGCGCTGTCCGTTACGGGCAGCGCGCCGAGATTCCACCGCCGCAGCAGCCGTGCCGCCGCCGTGACCGGCTCGTCCTGTCCGACGGTGATGACCCTCGCCGTCATAATGTCCTGAACTTCCATGATAAATACATCCTCCCTGTTCGGTTTGTTCCTTACAGGGAGTATGGACAATCGGCGCGGCTCTTAACCCGACGCGGCGAGAGAGGCGAGCATTTCCCCGCGGCGCGGCCAAAAAGCTCCGCGGCGGCGAGCGCTTCGGAGAGCGTGTTGCCGTTCGTACCGACTTCTATAATGAGAGAGCCGGTCGTATACTGCTGGTTGTACCTCTCCGGCGCGAGATGGATCGGGCGCATGAGCGCGCCGTTTGCCGATACCGCCGCGGCCTGCATCGCGAGCGCGAGCTTGAGATTTTCCCGCCAGAGCGGGTGCTCGAGATATTCGTCCGTGCCGCACACGAGCATCACCTGCGCCATGCCGCTTCCGGCGGCGCAGGTCTTATAGACGGTCGATTCGTCGCCGATGGCGTCGCGGTGGACATCCAGCACGAGCGCGATGTCCGGATACTCGGCAAGATACGCCTCAATGGACGCCGCGGCGCGCTCATAAGAGCCCGCGTAGCTCGGATAGTCGTAGAGTGTGCGGTCGTGCAGCACGCGAAGGCCGTATTCCTCGAGCACGGAGCACAGCACGTCGCCCACGCGGATGACCGAGCGCTCCGGATCGGTCGTGCGGAAGGGGTCGCTCGGCGTATATTCCTCGCCCGCCGCGGGGAGATATGCCTCCGTGCCGTGCGTATGTATTATCAAGATCTGCGGCCCCTCCGCGCCGAGCTTCTGCACGAGCGGCTCGGCCATGAGCGCGGCGATATCCGCTTCAAGGTCCGTTTTGTTCCGGATCTCCATGCCGGTGTCGTCCGTGAACGGCACGATCTCCGGCGTCGGCTCGCTCGTGGGCTCGGGCGTGATCTCCGGCGTTGGTTCCGGGGGTGGGTTCGGGCGTCGGCTCCGGCGTCGGGTCCGGGTGGATTCGGGCGTCGGCTCCGGCGTTGGTTCCGATGCCGGTTCCGGCGACGGTTCCGCCGTCGGCTCCGGTGTGATCTCCGGCGCCGATGCTTCGAGAGGAAGGTTGTCCGCGAGCAGGAGCTGTCCGGAAGCGTGCGCGTCGCCGAGCTCGAGCGCGAGCAGCGCCGCGCCGAGACGCCCGCTTTCATATGTCTCGGCGGCGCGCTCGACCGGCTGGGCCAGCGCCCCGGCATGGAATACCAGCTGCGCTGCCATTATTGCCGTGCACAGCAGCTTTCCCTTCCGGTTCATCGTTCCGCCTCCCCTGCCCATCGATACTATCTATCTTATGGCGCGGCGGCGGAGAATATGCCAACGGCTTGTTGACGCCTTTCGCCCCGGCATGATAGAATTATAAAATATCCGGACGAAAGGGGGCGCGGACTATGCGGACGCGGCTGAATATGTTCATGCTCGGACGAAACGGCGTGGACTTTCTCAATAAGCATCTCTTCCGCATTGCGGCCATCATCGCCGGGCTGAATCTGCTGTTTCCGGGGCGGATCGGCTCCGTCCCGTTTCTTATAGCGGGCTACGCCCTGTTCCGGACGCTCTCCCGCAATCTTCCCATGCGGCAGGCGGAGGACATGGTCGCGCGCGAGAAATACGACCGCGCGAAGGAAAAGATTTCCGGTGCGCTGCATCGCGCGAAGCAGAGCCGCAATTTCCGGTTTTTCTCCTGTCCCGGCTGCAGCAGCTATCTGCGCGTGCCGCGCGGTAAGGGCCGCATTCAGGTCACCTGCCCCCGCTGCGGGCACCAGTTCGACCGGAAGAGCTGAAAAATCAGCGGAGCTTCATATGGAGGTACACACCATGACCATGGAAGAAATACTCACATCCGGCCTTGCGGAGCTCGGCGTCCCGGCGACGGCGGCGCAGCTCTCGCAGCTCGGGCCTACTATGCGCTGCTTGACGAACGCTCGAAGGTGATGAATCTCACCGCCATCGAGGGCGAGGAGGCCACGGCGCGGCTGCACTTTCTCGATAGCGCCGCGCTGCTTCGGTATGTGCGCCTCTCCGGCAAGACCGCCGCGGACATCGGCTCCGGCGCGGGCTTCCGGGGCTTGTCGCGGCGATCCTCGCGCCGGACGCGCGCATCACGCTCATCGACAGTCTCCAGAAGCGCGTGACGTTCCAGCAGGAGGTGTGCGATACGGTCGGTCTCGGGAACGTCACATGCCTTGCCGGACGTGCCGAGGAAGAGAGCGCGCTGCGCGAGAGCTTTGAAGTCGTCACATCCCGCGCCGTGGCGCGCATGACGATGCTCTGCGAGCTCTGCCTGCCGCTCGTGCGCATCGGCGGCGTGTTTGCCGCGATGAAGGGGCCGGAGCCGGAGGAAGAGGTGCAGGAGGCGGCGCGCTGCATCCGCACGCTCGGCGGCGGGAAACCGCGCATCGAGAAATACACCGTTCCCGGCACGGACGCCGTGCACAGCGTCGTTATCATCCCGAAAACCGCGCCCACCCCGGCAAAATATCCCCGCCGGTTCGCCATGATCAAAAAGCAGCCGCTCTGAAAAAAAGACAGCAAAAGCGAGACTTCTGTGGAAGAAGTCTCGCTTTTCCGATTATCTTAGATTGTCAAAGTTTTACCGGCGCTTTCTATTCCTCACGGCCGGTATCTCCGGGAAAAACGTCTCTTCAATACACCGACCCACGCGGCGAGATTTTCCGGCGATGGCTCGTGCAGGGGCGCGCTCATAGACCGCGGCGTCGTCCGGCGCAGTATTTGCCATCCGGCGCAGCGCCTTTTTCGGCCCGAAGTAATACTCGCCGCGCAGATCATAATAGATGCTCAGACTGTCTGTGAGCACCCAATGCAGCCGGTAGTATCCTTCCGTGTCGCCGCGCTCGGTGCGCCGGAGCATTTTCCGGCACCACGAGAGCGACTGCGCGTTTTCCGCCTCGGTCTTTTGCGGGGGCGCTCTCGATATGGGCGTTCACCTCGGCCCGGAGCGCCGATAGCCGCCCGGTCACATCCTCAACGATCACGCTGTCATGGAGCTGCAAAAAGCCTCCGCGTCATACGGTGCGGCGAAATGCGCCGCGCCGTAGAGCCAGACGTCCAGCTCCGTACCGAAAAGCACCGAATCGTCGTGTCCGGTCTCGCCGTCCGGCAGCAGGAGCAGCGCGTCAAAGTCGCTGTTTTGGTTGTTCGAGCCGTCGGCAAACGAGCCGTATACGGCGATGCCGAGCGGATGGTATTTCTCCCGCAGCGCTTCGATGATCTTATCCGCGATACCCATCGGCGCTTGAAGCTCCGGGGCGATATCGATGTTTTCGCCGCGCAGCGCGACTGCCGCGCCGTTCTTCGCCTCGGCGCTTTCAGAGTGCGCGAGCAGCCACTTGTTGCAGGCGGCGAGATATTTGTCCTCCGGCGAGCCGCCGCGCAGCACGGGCTTTTCCGTATTCGTCCCGCGCGGCAGCGCGACGAGCACGCGAAAGCCCGCCGTTTCGTCCGTGTGGCAGGGTGCATAGTGCAGCGTCGTGGCGTAGACCTCCACGAGCACCCCGGCGGGGACGCGGAACGCCTTCACCTTCGCGGTATCGAGCACGCCGTCTTCGATCTCGTCTTGGCAAGCAGAAGGATAAAGTCGCCGAGACCGAGATTGAATTCGCTGTCGCGGTGGTATTCAAGGCAGTTAAGCTTTGTATTGCGCCCCCAGCACATGCCGAGCTGCACCGGCATGCCGCCGAACACGCTCGTCCGATAGTCCGCGAACGCTTCGCACGCCTCGAGCGCAGCAATGGACGGCTCATACGCCGTGCCGCTCTCCGGCAGGGGGATCTTCTCCATTTCGCGCAGCAGCGCCGCGCTCTCTATACCGGAATGCACGCGCCCGTAGCGCGCGAACTCCGCATCGTATACCGAACAGATCTTCATAGCGGCCTCCCTGTTTTTATAATCTCATCGTATCAGAAAAAGCGCCGCAGGACAAGAGAGGTCTCTTGCTCCTGCGGCACTTTTTATCGCTTTATTTTTTGCAACACCCTCGCCGAATTATGTGGTGCTGCCTTTATTTTTTTTCGCCCACGACCTGATACATTTCGTCGGTCGAGATAACGTCCGTCACGCGAAGGTGCCGCGCGAAAATCGCCGCGAGCGCTTCGGCCTCCATGAGCCCGTTGGAAACACGGCTCGCCGCGCCGTGGTGGTGCGCGTCGATGTCCGCGCGTGAGCTGCCGTGCGCCACGGTGAGCCGGCCGCCGGGGCGAGCAGCGCGGCAAGGCGCGCCACGAGCCGCTCCGGCTCCGGAAAATGCGGAAACGCGTTGTAGATCACGATCGCGTCAAAGCCCTCGCCAAGCGGCGCGGTCTCCGCATCGCCGCAGACAAACTGCACGTTCTCCTGCGGGAATTTTTCCCGCGCGATGCGGATCATCTCGGGGATATGTCCACGGCCGTGACGTCTTGACGCCCCGGCGCAGATAGTCGCCGATGAGCACGCCCGTGCCGCAGGCAATGTCCAGCACGCGGCTGCCCGCCGTCACCTTTTCGCGTTATCGAGAATGCGGCCGATCTTCTCGTCGCTGCGGACCATACCGGCGTCCCATTCTCCGGCGCGTTCATCGAAGAACGCGATCACATCCTTCTGCTCGATCATCCCTGCGTCCCCACAAAGAACGTGGCGGTGTCGATCTTCTGGTAGCCGCCGAAGCTGTTTGGGCAGGCGTAGATCTCTTCGGCCAGAGGCTTTCCGAGGAACGCGGTCGTGACGCGGTTCGTCACTTCGGTCATGTCAACATCCTCAAAGCGATCGGGATAGGCGGTCTTGCGGCGAACCACGTGTTGATGAGCGCGATCTCATAGTTGGTATAGTAGGCGTTGTAGGCAAGCTGGAGATACGCCTCTCCCTCGCGCCAGGCGCGGCAGGTATCGAACATCGTGGGATCCTCGGCGTAAAGAGGCTTGATGTTCTTCACGGCGGCGGCGTCAAAGATCATGGCGTCCATGTCCTCGCCGAGCGCGACGAATTTCTCCGCCTCGATCGGCTGCGCGCCGGGCGCTCCAAGGTCGGAGACAACGTTCTTCACGTTCGCCACGCGGAAGGAAACATAGTCCTGCGCGGTCATCAGATGGTTCGTCGTGCCCCAGTTGCCGAGACCGCAGATATAAACGGCGGCTTGTCCTCTTCGGCGATATCGGCGGTGCGCGCTTGATCCCGGCGCGCTCGGCGGCGATGAAGCCAATGAGAGTTTCTGCCTTCTCGCTCTCTTCAAAAATTGTGCCGAGAAGGCGGACGCTTTCGTTGAATCTCTCGTCAAACACGCTGTCCGGACCGCTCATCAGCGTCACGACCGGGACGCCGAGCTGCTCCTGCAGGGCGTTGGCCTTATCCGCATCGCCGTAAAGGGAGATGACGATATCCGGCTCGCAGGTGAGGATCTTCTCCGCCTCGGGGCTCTGGGCATTCGGCCCGCCGACGCCGCAGGAGGGCAGCGACGCGAACATATCGCTGTGGGCGAGCACATAGGGCCGCGCGACGGAATCGAACATCTTCGGGCGCTCGGAGAGCGTTTCGTTGTCGATATCCTCCACGCCGCAGAGCAGGGACACGTCGCCGATGTAGCTGTAGAGCCGCAGCGCGCCCGCGCCGATGCACACGACGCGCTGATACGAGCCCGGCTTCACGGTGATCTCCCGGCCGATGAGGTCGGTAACGGTGATCTCCGCGCTCTCGGCGGGCGCTTCCGTCGCTTCGACCGGTGCTTCCGTGGGAGCTTCCGTGGCCGCCGGGGTCTCGGCCGGGGCCGCGCCGCACGCGGCAAGTGAAAGGAGCATTGCAAGCGCGAGCAGCAGGGAAATGAGCTTAGCTTTCTTCATAGTATTTTCCTCCCAAAATAACTTTCTTTCCGTCTATGGTGATGATGCGGGATTGAATATCGAAAATGTCCCCGATCACTTCGCTCGTGAGTACGCTCTCGTCTCCGGCGTAGCGCACCGCGCCGTCCCGGAGCAGGAAAAACTTATCGCCCAGGCACAGCGCCTGGTTGAGATCGTGCAGCGAGCTCAAAATGGCGACGCCGCGCTGCCGCGCCGCCTTTTTCGCCTCGTCGATGATGAGCTCTTCGTTTGCGATATCGAGATTTCCGGTCGGCTCATCGAAAATGAGCAGACGCGGCTCCTGCACGAGCGCGCGGGCGATGGCGATCTTCTGCTTCTCGCCGCCGGAGAGCTCCTCCGCGCTGCGGTCGGCAAGCGGCTCAAGATGCATCTCGGTGAGAATGTGCTCGGCGGCCTCGATATCCTCGCGTCCCGGCTGCATGCCGAAGCGGGAGACCCGCCCGAGCAGGATCGAGTCGAACACGCTCAGCGCGCCGAAATGGATGTGCTGCGGCACATAAGCGACGAGCTTTTGCCCTCGCGCCGCGGCATTTTCAAAAGATCCCCGCCGTCGAAGCGGATCGAGCCGCTCTCCGGCGCGGCAAGGCCGAGAATGCACTGAAAAAGCGTCGTTTTGCCCGCGCCGTTTTTGCCGAGGAGGATCCCTGATCTCGCCGTCGTTGAGCGTGAGCGAAACGCCCCGGAGCACCGGCTCGGCCCGGCGGGAATACCGAAAGACTACATTTTCCAGCTCTAACATTGGCCGTGCTCCTTCCGCGAAAAGATGATCGTAAGGAAGAACGGCGCGCCGAGCAGCGACGTGATCGCGCCGACGGGCAGCGCGCTGCCGCTGCCGAGCGAGCGGGAGAGCGCGTCCGCGCAAAGAAGGAGCAGACTCCCCAGGAGCGCCGACGCGGGGATGGAAACACGGTGATCCTGCCCGAGCAGACGCTTTGCCACGTGCGGGCAGATGACGCCGACAAAGCCGATGATGCCGAGGCTTGATACGCACGCCGCCGTCATCAGCGAGGCGAGCAGCAGCGAAAAAAAGCGCAGGCGCGAAACGTTCACGCCCATGCTGCCCGCAGCGGCGTCGCCGCTCAAAAGGGCATTATACCGCCACGCGAGCGCGGAAAATACCGCCAGCTCCGGCGCCGCGGCGCAGAGCATGAGAAGGTCGGTCTTATATGTCGCGCGGCCGAGATCGCCGAAATTCCACACGACCGCGGCGGAAAGGCCTACGTCCGTGGCGTAAAACTGCAGAAGCGTCGTTGCCGCCGTCCAGATCGCGCCGACGGCGATGCCCGCGAGCACCACGACGTTCGGCGAGAACGCCTTCACGCGGCAGAGCGCGAGAATGAGCAGAATGGAAAGCGCCGAGAAGAGAAAGGCCGTCACGCTCGCGGCGAACGGGTTCACCCCGGCGGTGTAGCTGGCAAGATTGTTGCCCGTGGAGAGAAAGCCCCCGGCAAACACGATGATGGAGAGATTCGCGCCGAACACTGCGGCATTGGACACGCCCATCGTGGAGGGCGAGGCCATCGCGTTCGAGAGCGTCGTCTGCATGACGAGACCGGAGACCGAGAGCGCGGCCCCGGCGATGAGCGCCGCGAGCACGCGCGGCACGCGGATCGAGCGGAGGATGCGCACGTTGGCGGCGGAGCCTTTTCCGAAAGAGGGCGGCGACGCCGTCCGAAAAAGCTCATGCGCGACGCGCCGACAAAAGGCAGACGAGCGCCATAATAAGCACCGCGAGCGCGAGCGAGGCGATAATATACCGGGCGCGGGACTTTGCTTTCACGGCCGTTCGCTCCTTTCTCTTTTTGATCGGCGTCTCTGTATAATGGTCTTTTAATTATAAAGCTATCCACCCCCGGAGGGAAGCCCCCGGGGGATAAATTCTTTTCGGTTTAATATAACAAAGAGCCGGTGACTTCCCGTCACCGGCTCTTTGTCTTATAAATTTTCTTACGCAAGGAAGCCCTTGAGGATGCGGTCCTCCGCTTCCTCCTCGGTGAGGCCGAGCGTTTCGAGCTTCAAAAGCTGGTCGCCCGCGATGTTGCCGATGGCGGCCTCGTGGATGAGCTGCGCGTCGGGACAGTTCGCCGCGATCTCCGGGATGGAGCGGATCTTTGCCTCGCCCATGATGATGCTGTCGCACTGGACGTGGCCCGAAGCACTTGGCGTTGCCGACGGCACACGGGCGGAACACCTGCACGGAGTCGTTTTTTCGCAACGCTTCGGGAGATCACGCGGCCGCGGAGTTTTCGCCGTTGAGCTCAATGATCATGTCAGACTCGGCGCGCTGACTGCCGTGGGTGAGCAGGCGCTCGGTGATGACAACGTCCGCGTCCTTGCCGCAGGCGATGCGCGTGTCGCGCCGCGTGGAGTCAATACCGCCGATCTGGCTCATGTCCATCTGCATCGAAGCGCCCTCTTCGAGATAGACGATCGTCGTGGGGTTCATGACGTTTTTTGCCGTTGCCGTCGCCCTCGCCGTAGTGCTTCTCCACGTACTTGACACGGGCGTTTTTGCCGACATAGAACGTATGCACGCCGTCGTGCTCGGAGGCGTCCGAGCCGCAGTTGTGGATGCCGCACCCGGCAATGATCGTGACGTCCGCGCCCTCGCCGACGTAAAATCGTTGTACACCGTTTCGCGCAGGCCAGACTCCGTGATGATGACCGGGATGTGGCAGCTGTCCTTGCAGCCGGGGACAAAACGGATATCGATGCCGGGCTTATCGGTTTTCGTGGTGATGGTGACGTTTTCGGTGTTGACGCGCCCGGCGCAGCCGGAGTCCTTGCGGATATTGAATGCGCCCTCGGCCTTGCCGTCCTTCATGCCGGCGATGACTTCCAGAAGCGCCGTATCGACGCGGCTGAGCTCGCTCATTTCTTCGCCTCCCCGTAGATGACCGGGCAGCCGCCCGTGGTGCTGTGGACGATATCGGTAAAGACCTCGTCGCGTGTGCCGCGGCGCGCGATCACGCCCTTGTCGATCACAAGGATCTCGTCCGCCAGCGAGATGATGCGCTCCTGATGGGAGATGATGACCATCGTGCAGTCCTGCCGGGTGTGGATCTCCTCAAACGTTTCCGTAAGGCGCGCGAAGCTCCAGAGATCGATGCCTGCCTCGGGCTCGTCGAGGATCATGAGCTGCGGCTGCCGCGCGAGGATCGTGGCGATCTCGATGCGCTTGACCTCGCCGCCGGAGAGGGAGGCGTCCACCTCGCGGTCAAGATAATCGGCCGCGCACAGGCCGACCTGCGTGAGATACTTGCAGGCCTCGCCCCGCGGCAGGAACTTCTGTCCCGACGCGATCGTCAAAAAGGTCCTTCACGCGGATGCCCTTGAAGCGCGGCGGCTGCTGGAAGCCGTAGCTGATGCCGCGGCGCGCGCGCGCTCGGTGATGGAAAGGCCGGTCACATCCTCGCCGTTCCAGAGAATGCTGCCGCCTGTCGGCATCACAAGGCCCATGATCGCCTTGGCAAGCGTCGTTTGCCGCCGCCGTTCGGCCCGGTGAGAACGATGAGCTTTTTGTCCGGGATGGTGAGGGAAATGTCCCCAGTATCTCGGTGCGGCCCTCCGGCGCGTCCACGGAATAGTGAATATTCTTCAGCTCCAGCATGGATGTGTCTCCTTCTCGGCGGTATGCTTGGAAAACTTGCATCTTTGCAGATAAAATGGTATAATATTATGAATTTTCAGCGCACCCGCATAAAATCGTCCCCGCCCGCCAACGGCGGTGCAGGGATAGCACCCAACATTATATAAAGTATTCGCGGGAATGTCAACCCCTGCTCTTCCTGTTCCCGCGCTTTTTTCTTCCGGGAATGCCCCGCTTCGCGCGGGGAGAAAGGAGGCTATATGCGAATCAAACCGAAAAACCCGAAGGTCCCCTCCGCGCCCGGCGCATCATCGTCGGCGGCGTGGCGCTCGCGGCGGTGCTGTTCGTGCTGCTCCGTCCGGAATACCGACTAAGGAAACGCTCGGCGACGAGGAACAGCCCGGCCTTTCCAACTGGCGGTATCTGCTCGTGAACGGCCTTTCGCAGGAGAACTACCTGCGTGAAAACTACTACCCCCGACATGGTCGAGATCGAAAACGGCTACTTTCTTCCAGCGCCGCGCCGCGGACGCGCTCAAGGAATTTCGCCGCAGCACGCGCGCAGGGCTTCACGGTGAGTATTTCCCGCACCTACATGTCCTACCCCGACCAGCGCACGCGCTTCAACGGCATGGCGAGCACGATCTACGACCGCGGCGAGATGTCGCTCGCGGACGCGGAAAAGAAGGTCACGGAGATGGGCTACTACCCCGGCGCGGACGAACACCAGACGGGTCTCGCCGTCAACTTCGTCGGTGAGAACGCCGAGGCGAAATTCTCCACGCCTGTGCTGGAATGGATGCGCGAGCACTGCGCGGAATACGGCTTCATCCTGCGCTATCCCGAAGGTCGTGAGGAATATACCGGCCGCGACCCGGAGCCCGGCCATTTCCGCTATGTCGGCGAGGTCGCCGCGGAATACATCATGCGCAAAGGGCATCACGTTGGAGGAATTCAAGGACGCCTACGACGAGAGCAAAAACGACCCCTGGGCAAAGAAGGACGATAAATGAGTGATACCATTGCCGCCGTTGCGACCGGCGCAGGCGTTTCCGCCATCGGCATCGTGCGCGTATCGGGTCCCCTTTCCGTATCGCTGATGGACGCGCTTTTCCGCCCGGCGGACGGAAAGGCCATGTCGCAGCACCGCGACCGGCAGCTCGTTTACGGCAAGCTGCTCGACGAGAAGGGACGGACGCTCGATCTCTGTCTCTGCACGCTCTCCCGCGCGCCGCGAAGCTACACCGGCGAGGACACCGCAGAGCTTCAGTGCCACGGCTCGCCCGTCGTGCTGCGCTCCGCGCTGGAAGCTCTCTTCGCCCTCGGCGCGCGGCAGGCAGCGGCGGGTGAATTCACGAAGCGCGCCTTCCTCAACGGCCGCATGGATCTCACGCAGGCGGAGGCCGTCGTCGATATCATCGACGCGGAAACGCCTCTCGCGGCGCGAAATGCCGCCAGTCAGCTCGGCGGGGCGATCTCCCGCCGCACGGAGGAGATCTATCAGAATCTCACGCACATCTGCTCGCACTATCACGCGGTGCTCGACTACCCGGACGAGGATATACCGCCGTTCACGCTCGCGGAATACGCCGCCGTGCTCGATGCGTCGATCCGCTCGCTCGAAGCGCTGTTCGCCACGTTTTCCCGCGGGCAGTTTTTGAAAGGGCGTGCGCACGGCCATTCTCGGCCGCCCGAACGCCGGAAAATCTTCGCTGCTTAACGCGCTGCTCGGCTTTGAGCGCGCCATCGTCACCGACATCCCCGGCACGACGCGCGACACGCTCTCGGAGCGGTGCCTTCTCGGCGGCGTGGCGCTGCGGCTGACCGACACCGCGGGCGTGCGCGAAACATCCGACGCCGTGGAATCGCTCGGCGTGGAGCGCGCCATCGCCGCGGCGGGGGAAGCGCAGCTCGTTATTGCCGTGTTCGATCTCTCCCGCCCCTGGGACGCCGAGGACGAGGCGGTGCTCGCCATCGCGGAAAAGGCCGCCGTGCGCATCGCCGCGGCGAACAAGAGCGACTGCGCCCCCCGGTGGGACGTCTCGCGCCTTTCGGCGCATTTTGACAGCGTCTGCGTCGTTTCCGCAAAGGAAAAGACGGGGCTGGACGCGCTCGGCGCGGCGGTCGCGGCGGCGTTCCCGATGCCGGAGGCGGACAGCGGCGAGATACTGACGAACGCGCGCCAGGCAGACGCCGTGCGCCGCGCGCTCGAGTATCTTCGCGCCGCGCGCGAGGCGATGGCGGCGGGCTTTGCGCCCGACGCGGTGCTCACCGAGTGCGAGGGCGCGATGGACGCGCTCGGCGCGCTCTCGGGCCGGTCGGTGCGCGAGGATGTGACGCAGGAGATCTTCTCGCGCTTCTGTGTCGGCAAATGACCCCTGTCCCGCACCCGCGGGTGCAGGCTTGCGAGGGTTCTTTCAAAATCAAAAATAATCCGTGGAAACGATTTAAAAATTTCATTTTTGGTATTGGTTTTTGTCCGAAATAATGATATAATGCGAAACTGATTTCGGGCATAATGATTTGAAAAAGTAAATCCACCCCGGGAATCGTCCGCAATACTAAGTAATTTATATACAGGAGGTTATCCCATGAGCCACAAGTACGTTTACCTGTTCAGCGAGGGCAACGCTTCCATGCGCGAGCTTCGGCGGCAAAGGCGCGAACCTTGCCGAAATGACCAACATCGGTCTCCCTGTTCCGCAGGGCTTCACGATTT
>VOFG01004326.1_pt1 | contig 36063 bp, 59 predicted proteins | sample 5384171 | NCBI WGS metagenome assembly VOFG01 (sample SAMN12384726, study PRJNA508395) | human gut metagenome | isolation source: healthy gut F | host: Homo sapiens
TGTAATGCGAATCACATTTTCAACGGCATACTTTTTTGCCGCATAATAATATCTGGCTAAAACATCTGCTTCGCTTCCACGAAAATACTTTATACCATTTTTTTTTGCAATCTGGGCAATTACATCATCTTTTTCATTTACAGTGGTGGCAATTATAACTTCTTTGATCTTCTTTGCCTTCTGTATACGCTCAATACCGTATTCCAACAATGTTTTGTCATTAATTTTTTAAAATTTTCCTGGCAATCTTGTCGAACCGCTCCTTGCCTGTACAATTACTGAATATGACATTTCACACCTCTACATTTCTTTTTAAAAACACCCATAATTTCCTTCCAAGCCCCATTTCGCCCAAAAAGTCTATATATTTCCAATGTTTTTTCCTCGGATAATTTTTCCATTAGCAACTCCAGTTCTATCCTCGCATAATAACATGATTTCCCAACAGTTTTGTCACGATAATAATTTGTTTTATCATTTAACAGATTAAAATCTATAAACGATTCCCCATATACATTCTCGCATCTATATCCAAATGCATTTAAAAAACTTTATAAGACCTTCTTTATTAAAATAGTAAGGATGTCCTTCCTCATCTAACCAAAATTCACGATCCACTTTTTGAGTCTTAATCAGATATTCTTGCAAAACAGAATAATTATTGGCTACCTTGATGATCATTACACCATCATTCTGCAAAATGTTCTTGCACAACTTTAACACTTTTTCCGGCTCAAGCATCATATCCAATGATTGATCCATATTTATAACGTCAAATTTTTTCCCCTTTACTAACCATATTTTTTAATATGGTGACACAGTCTCCTTTGACAAAAAAAAGGCAACATATCAGGATTGTTATTGGTTATACCATGTCTCGAAAAATCTATCCCCAAAACTTTGTATCCATTTTCATAAAAATATTTAAGCGCATATCCCTCTCCGCAGCCTATATCCAAAAGAGATTTTTTTCTGATTATCCGAAAAATGTACATGAGATTCAATTATACGCTTTTTTTCTGATCATACTTAATTTTAAAAAATTCTTTTTTCCGTTTTGGTATACTTCTGTTCATAATTACCTTTTGACTCTTGGTAATAGGAACCTTCGAAGTCTTCTTTCATAGATTTTAAACTTGGTTTTTTCTTTAATTCATAAAAACCATATTCATTTAAAAAACTTTATCATACATTTAATTTTCCCCGAATCTATTAAACTCCAATTCATCGGTGTTCCTTTTTTAATGTCCGTCGCCGCAATTTTCCCAAGAATCTGGTCATAATACTTTGTATGCATTCCAAATCCAGGTCGAATAGATCGTACATTTTCAGGTGAAAACCTTTTCCCCTTTTTTCATATCACATACTACAAATAATGATCTTGAATGTTCCTGTTCCTTTTTTTCTGTGCTTCTGTCAAATCAAAACTTACTTTTCCTAATGCAGCTTCCGCAATTGTATTTGTTTACACATTTCCTTAAATTCATCCATTTCCATGGAAAATTCGGCATCTGCTCCACCATCACTTCTATGTAGCGTAACATGTTTTTCAATCACTTTCGCGCCTTTTGCAATTGCCGTTATTGGAACTGTGTATCCCATTGAATGATCTGAAAGTCCCACAATACAATCAAATGTATTCTGTAAGGCTGTTATTGTTTCTAGATTCATGTCTTCATATGGGCTTGATATGTTGATGTACATTTTAGTAAAATAACTTTTTTATCATTTTCTTCTTCTCTGCATACTTGCATGGCCAATTCAATATCTTTTAAATATGCAATTCCTGTTGAAATTAAAATTGGTTTCCCCAGACGCGCAATTTTCCTTATCAAAGGAATATCTGTAATCTCAAATGAGGCAACTTTATATGCAGGAACATCTATACTTTCCAAAAAATCCACCGCAGAAAAATCAAACGGAGATGAAAACAAATAAGTCCAAGGCTTTCTGCATATGCTTTTTAAATCAGCCTGCCATTCCCATGGTGTATATGCTCTGATATAACTTATATAATGTTGTTCCATCCCATAATGTTCCTTTGGTTAATTTGAAAATAATCATTATCACAGTCTATAGTAATCGTATCTGAGTATAAGTCTGAAGCTTTACAGCGTCCGCGCCAGCATCTTTAACCCCTTTAATAATTTTTTGGCTCTTTCATAATCCATATTATGATTAGCTGACATTTCTGCAATTATAAATGCAGGCTCATTTTTTCCAATCCACCGTTCACCAATGCATATTTTTTTTCCATAACTACACTTCCTTTAATGCACATCCACTGATTTTAGCAATTCCTTTATCTGCTCAACCGATAACCATTCAGAATTCTTACCGGAACTATATTCGAATCCTGGCTCTACTTTTTTCCCGCCTGCCTGTATCTTAGATGTACTCCACCAATCAAAATGAGGATAAACTATAAAATGTTTATCATATTCATATGTAAGTAGTGAGTCCTCTTTTGTTACCATAACTTCATGTAATTTTTCTCCCTCGCGAATACCAATCTCCGGCATCTCACATCCCGGTAAAATTGCCCAAAAGCCAAATCTGTGATCTTAAAAGACGGAATTTTGGAAATAAAGGTTTCTCCACCTTTGCCTCCCCCAAAGCCTTAATTACAAGCTGCACTCCCTCATGCAAACTGATCCAGAATCTTGTCATACGATAATCGGTAATAGGAAGCTCTTTTCCGCCATTGGCAACAATATTTTGAAAAAGGAATTACCGATCCACGACTTCCCGCCACATTTCCATAACGTACAATCGAAAAACAGACATCTTTTTCCCCAGAATAAGCATTTGCCGCAATAAATAATTTATCTGATACCAGCTTTGTTCCGCCATACAAATTGATTGGATTTACAGCTTTATCTGTAGATAAAGCAACCACACGTTTTACTCCGCAGTCAAGTGCTGCATCTACAATATTCATGGCTCCGTTGATATTTGTTTTTACGGCTTCCATCGGATTATACTCACAGGATGGAACCTGCTTTAATGCTGCCGCATGTACCACGTAATCCACTCCATCAAATGCCCGGTAGAGTCTCTCCTTGTCCCTCACATCCCCGATAAAAAAACGTAGTTTGTCTTTATATTGTTTAAATTTATTTGCCATATTAAATTGTTTAAATTCATCTCTGGAATAAATAATGATTTTTTTCGGTTCATAATGAGTCAATACATATTCTGTAAACTCATTACCAAAAGAACCGGTACCCCCGGTAACGAGAATTGTCTTTCCATTTAACATTTTGTGCCTCCTGCATATACTATTGCATCCTGCAATACTGATATAATATATTTATCGGTTTTTTATTGTTTTCTTTAATTATACGGAGAAATTCTATTTAATGCCTCATTTTTCAAAGTAAATGCAATCCCCCTTTCCCATGAGAGTTGCATTTACTAAAAAGATGGTATAGAATAGATAAATTTCAAGTCCCATTTTTCATGTATTATTTAGCAAAATCCGCTGGAAAGTTGAGTTATATATTTATAACACAGATTCAAGTTCTTCTATCGCCTTCATATATCCTTCAAAAGATCTCTTCCTTTATTACTCAAATCGTACATTTGTTCTTCCACTTTTCCTTTCTTATCATATTTCAAAAGTGATCCTTTTGCCTTGTAGTCCTCCGTATCGCGTAATATCTTACCATATCAAACACTGGATTTTCTTCCAATTCTTTATTCATATCTATTATTTTCTTGGTTAGTTTTTTGATATTTTTATTTTCTTTTTTCATATTTTAATTCATCAAAGATCTCTAATTCTTTTTTAACTATTTTCTTTACAATCTGTATATTTTTGGGTTCTCCTCTATCATCTCATAAACTTTTTTTGTTCTTCTTTGTTCAAAAATAACGGAATGTTTCCCCACACAATACTTTTATCATATTTTTTATTAACTATATTTTTTTTGTTACCCATTTCATACTTTTTATTTCCGTCCCTTTTATTGCAGCTCCACCTTCTGTTGCATCAATAAAACGAATAGACGGAAAAACAGAGATAAAACTTTCAAACCATTTCAAATAATTCAACATATTAGGCTCGGTATATACTTCTTTCCCATAAACATCCAAAACTTTAACATATTTTTTTCGTTTGCATTAATTGTGTTATATTCTCCATATGCCTGTAAAGTATGTGTTTTCTTTTCTGGATACGCCAGATCCTGTCCCATAAATATAATAGTTTGAAATCCCATTCGTTTCAATAAAGCACACGCATTATTCGCTACCGATCCTCCCGTTGGAAGTTCCACTACCTCTTTTCCTATATTGTGAAATAATTTTGCTAATAATTCTTTGGAAGAAAGCTCGTAAAACCTTTTCTGACTAATAAATGGTAAAATTTGTTTATTAGATCGACTGCTTAACGCGATTGGTATTTCTTTTATCTTCGGATTTTTAAACAATTCCACAGGTTTATGTCCATCTATTGAAATAGTCATATCTGGTATAATTTCATGATTTAAAACGGTATTTAAAGCAGTATCCACAGCTAAAATAAAAACGCAATCTTGTATTCCACGTAATTGATCTATATTTTTATCCAGTGAAGGTCCCGCCGATACTAAAACTGCTGGCATACCAGATAGATCCTTTTTCTTTACTATATCATCAAGCTGTCCTACTGAATAATGTTTAATAGCATCCTCTGAAAGTGCCATCTGATTTTTCCACCATTTCTTTGTTGAAGCTAATTTCTGTATTCCGACTCATAATGATTTTTTTCATTACATATAAGTATTGTTCCATCATCCAATGGTATTCTGCCTCAAAAAACCCGATCATAATTAGGCAATATTCCTATTTGCATTAACTGAAAATTCGTATAATCTACAAATGCTTCTAAATAAGGTATGAGCACTGCTTCATTTATTCCATTCACCGTTAAAAATACTCTTCCGCTTTCCAAAAGTTCCGCTAATATCTCTTTTCCAAACTGTTTCCAAAATATTTCCGCACAAGGTTCATAAACAATAATAATATTTTCGTCATTATACTCAAGCAATTTCTGAATTGCTTTTCCATCCCCAATACCCATGATCAAAAAAACCGTATTATCCGTAACAACATCTAAATATTGTTCCGCCCATACCCTTGCTGCATCCTCCGCCCAATAATAACTTTGCATAAACCACTCACGGTTTTCTTTTAGTACCACAACAATACCTTCATTTTTTGATTTTGTAATATTGATATTTTATTCTGGTCTTTTCTATTTTCAAATGCACTTATAATTTTCTCTTTGGATACCAAAATTTGGTTTCCGAGCAATCCATTCAGACACCTTTTTTCAATCTCATCAAACAACACTATTCTCCTTTATTTGAATATAGAATTCTATAGCCTCCATAAGTTCATACTGTATTGTATCAGCCATCATTACAATATCTTTGTATATATATGATTCATTCCAATTTTTCACCTGCTGAATTAATATATCAATTGGCAAATTTTGTTATTGTCCTTTGTTCTACGCACTCATTTAAAACATCATTTAAAAATAAAGAAATTTCTGAATTACTTCGTTCACTTGATTCATTATTCTATCTCTATTTTGTCGTAATCCGACCAATATATTTTCTATTTTAGTTCTTAATTCTTTTAACTCTTCTATATCCATTAATTCTCCTTAGAAAAAAATGAGATCGACACCAATGTCGATCCCATTTTCATTTTCATTATGAAGCAGTTCCGGTTAAAACTACTGTAACAGAGAAAGTACACCCTGAGTAGACTGGTTAGCCTGAGCAAGCATAGACTGTCCTGCCTGAGCAAGGATGTTGTTCTTGCTGTACTCAACCATCTCTTCAGCCATATCTGTATCACGGATACGAGACTCTGCAGAAGATGTGTTCTCAGAAATGTTATCCAAGTTGCTTACGGTATGCTCAAGTCTGTTCTGTATTGCACCAAGTGCAGAACGCATGGTGGACACCTTTGAAATTGCCTTCTGGAAGTTTGTCATTGCCTTCCCAGCAGCAGTAAATGTATTCACGCTCTTAGCAGCACCAGTAAGTCCAAATGCTTTTGCATTCATTGTTGTAATAGTAATAGTAATTTTCTGATTCTCAAGTGCTCCAACCTGAAGATTTTTACCCTTGAATGAGCCAGTCAACAGATTCTGAGTATTGAACTGTGTAGTAGATGCAATACTGATCCAATTCTGATGTAAGAGCATCAACCTCTTTCTGGATAGCAGTTCTGTCAGAAGATGTATTGGTATCGTTTGCTGCCTGAGTTGCTAACTCATTCATACGCTGTAAGATAGAATGAGACTCATTCAAAGCGCCTTCAGCTACCTGGATAAGGGATATACCATCCTGTGCGTTGTCAGAAGCTTTGTTTAAGACCTCTAACCTGGCTTCTCATCTTCTCGGAAATTGTAAGACCTGCAGCGTCATCGCCTGCGCGGTTGATCTTATAACCAGAAGATAACTTCTCAGAAGACTTTGCCGTGCGCCTGTTGTGATACCTAACATTCTGTTCGCATTTGCTGCGGTCATATTGTGCTGAACTACCATAATATTTTTTTCCTCCTTGAATTAAGTGCAGCTTCCATGCTGCAATTTGATTTGTTTGTGACAGTTTTCTATGCGGCCGTACGCTCCGCTTCGAATTCCATCCGATTTTGTAAGAAACAATTGTTATCTTGTTTACTTGCTATATATATCGGACGGGGTCTGGAATACTTTAGGGGTAATTTTAAATTTTTTTCAAATTTATTTTTTGATCTCATTTTTGCAATTGCTCTATTGTCTCAACATTCTTTATTTCTCCATTCATATAATTTATATACTCCACTGGATATTTTAGCTTTCTATTCCAATTATTATATACTAACAAATCTCCATTTGATGTTCCAATTATAAATGGAGATAATTCTTTTTCCCCTTTTTTTCTTTTTTTTTTTTTTTTTTTCCAATAACTTTTCTATATCTGCTATTTTCCATGATTTCATTACTTATGAGTATATGTATATTATCTGTCTGTAATATATACATAACTGCAAGTTTAAACACAAGTTCATATAGTATGTTTAAATCTATTATTTCAAAATTTCCATGTCCTCTTAATATATTTCTTAACCGCCTTGTTAAATAATTTATAGTTTCTACAAAATCATATTTAAAATCGCATTTATAGTTTTGAATATATTTTTTTATAATCGTAATCTCAGATTTTGTTATTATATTTTCGAATATATCTTGAACTGTTAATTTTATCTCTTTTCTTCTTTCATTCAAATATGAGCCTAATATATTCTCCATAATCTGTAATCTTCCGATCACAACTCCTTTTCTTCCATCCATTTGTAATCTATATGTTTATAATAAGAAATTAAAATTCTATAATTTAAATCTATAAAATCAAATAAAGCATAAATTGCTTGTGCTCCACTTAATTCTGTAAGAATTTTTTTTTCAGAAGTTTTAACCTTATATCCTCTTCATCTGTATCAATAAAATATTTTTTAGAATAACATCGTTTTTAATAAACTGCGTTGGTAATCGCATCAAATTTTTTTTGATTTTATTTTCACTTCTTGTATTAATTTGTCCATTCGTATAAGCGTCATCATATCTGGTTCCGCTATCATCTTCACCCTTATATTTATATTATTAAACAAATTATTTTTAGAATTGGAGTTTTGATTTAAAATCAAAATCCCAATTCTCGCATGAGGAATTTTCAAAATTTGATATATCTGTTTTTAAATTCTTTATCAATTTCGCTCTTTTTATCAATAATAATTAAGAAATTTTTCAAAAAGTACTTTTTTATTTTTTTTATCAATTTTATCAAGTATTACATCTTGCCACTGAGATTCCAATACAAATCTACATAATATGCTTTTACTATATTTTGCATTTGATATACAACCCCAGATTCGATCATAATCTCCGTCATTTTTTTCAGAAAATATTTTTTTAACACGTCCTTTTATGGAGAAAACTGCATCCCAATACATAAAACTTCCTATCAGAAAAAATCCTAGATATACTAAGTAGATCAAAGAAATCGTTGACACATATTTCTTTAATAACTCCAAATGTTTTATAGCATAAGTTTCCATGGTAAATCCAAGTATTATATCCATCATCAACACTTCACCAATGCGTAAATTGATCATTTTAATAATGATCTTATTTGTTGCCCATCCCACCATTCCATTTATTACTATAACCAATCCATATATCCCGACACATTTTAAAAACATTTCAATTGTCAATGCAACCAATTCACATATCAAATCATTAGAGTATAATGACAGAATTATTCCATAAATCTTATTAATTATAGCTGTTTTCGCATTAACTCCCTCCGTAAGAATAAATACAGGATTAAATATCACCATATTAAAACTAAATAATGCAATGGTATACCATTTATTTCGTCTTTTATTATTCCAATTCGATATTATTTTCAATATGTTGCCCCTTATAATCCATAGGAAGTGTTACACTGTTTCCTTTCTGAAATGAATTAAAAACATATTCCAAGTTTTCAGATGAATACAAAAAATATGGAATATCCCCTATATATACAACCCATCCATGATCTTCAAGATTGTCTAATGACTTGTCTAATTTTTTTAATTCCAAAAGTCTGTTTATCAAAAAACTACTATTGCAATCAATTGCAAATTCAATTTTTGTGTTATTTCAAATGTATACACTCCATGTCCTCTTGTATAATTTCTTAAGGTATTTAAAATTTCAAAAATTTCCTTAAGTGAATATTCCTTAAATAAATATTTTTCTTCATGATTTTATCGCATACTATATTAAGAATGTTAAAAATTTTATGTTTTGAAACTGCAATTTCAACATTTCATCTTTATTTTTTCCCGAAAATCCAACCATTTTTTAAAATCTGCAAAATCTAGCTTTACGTTTGTTACATACACATTTTTCTCATGCAAAACTACTAATGCATATATATAATTCACAATCTCCGTCCACTTAATTATATAATCAAATACCAAAAGGTATCTATCTCTTTACATATTCGCTCTTGAAACTTAACGATTTCCTCAATAATACAATTCGTCCATTTGTTACAATCAAGCTTTTATACGTTGCGCAATTTCACACGCAAACCTTCGATAATATATGTAATCAGAATAATATTCTATTTGTTTTATTGTTGACTTCTCAGTGAATGTTACTGCATCATAATTATTATTTCCACCTAAATCTATATACTTAAAAGCACAATATGCAATATTGAAATAGTAAATATTATTATGTTCTTTTTGCTCTGTACAATCATCAAATAGTTCAAGAGAGATTCCTTTTCCAATATAATTTTGCTTAATGACTTAGGAATCAAAAAAATTTTTTATTCTGTAATTTCTGAGCAATACTCCAAAGTTTACATCTATGTATTGCATTATTATTTTCTACAATAACAAATTTCCCTCTACTATTTATAAATATGTTTTTAAAATAATTATATATTTTTATAAATTTGATTATATTTAAGCCAATATAAGCAGGTATTACAATGTACTCTATGATTTTTCCTCCAATACGTAAAACAATATAATCAGATGCATGAATGCCCCCATTACGATTGTCAAACAAAATATGCATATATACAAATCATCCCTGAAAATGCCAGTTTTACAGCTTCCTTCCAATACCATTTTTCAAAAATAACTCATTCCATTTACAATAATTGCAACCGTAAACAACTCACAATTTAAACATGTATAATACTGTCTTGCTTCCCTCAAAGATCCAAATGCATTTTTACAAATATAAAAAAATGGTATTATCTGAATCTACAAAACATATTTTATTTAATAACATCCAATATATTGTATTATTACACCACAAAATTATATTTCCAGCAGTCCTGAAAACAAACAACATTTTTATGGATTTAACATTTTTTAGCATTTTTTCCACAATACAGATATTATAATTATATACACAGTTGTCAATATTATATAATATTGTAGTCTGGTCTCTTTGATATTATACAACCATTCACGAATATCAATTTCATAATATCCTATAGCTGCATTATCTATTTTTTGTAAAAAGTTATTAAAAATATAATACTCAACGGAATACCTATCAAATATTTCATTACCAAGCTTACTATTTTTTTAGTTTGTTCATTTATTTAATATCACTTTCAGCACTGGTCTAACTGCTAAATTTGGAAAGCTAAGTATTTTTCCTCTCGTACTGATCAACCCCTCTGATGTTACCAACGGCATTTTATTGTTCTTTATTTTTTTATTGTCACAAATCCACCAATATACATATTTGGTATTTCCCAATGCTTTGTCAAGTGAACATATTGCCTCACATTTTTTGTTCTTTATTCAAATATTTATTCACCTCATCTATTGTCATAAGAGAAATCTCGCAGATTACAGACTGCTCTATCTCATTAAAACATTCTCGTTTCCATGTACCATTTAACGTCTCAAACAATTCTGTATCTTTCCATTCACAAATTTCTTTATCTGAGGCTTGAATACATTCTGTAAATAATCCTTCTCTGGCAAGAAATGTATAAATGCCTGAATTTGATGCGATAAACATCCACTCAATAGGCTTTTTTTTACATACTCCTATAAAAATATTCTTTTGATTATTTATTCCCCACTTAATATATTTTTTTTAGACATACAGCACCATATTGTCTACTGTCTTTATATTTTATAATTTGTTCAAAAGCAACAAAGCTTTATGATAATTACCACATTTTTTTTGCCGAATTGCCTCTTCATAATTTTTACAATTTCTAACAAGTGGTGGAATCAGCCAAACCATATCCCCTACTAAGTAACTGGCTATAATACCTGATAATATCTCTATTCCTCTTTGTTTTCTTGTCATTTGCTCTTTTAGCAATAAATATTGATATGCTTTACTATATTGTTTTCTTTTTAGCATAAATACAATCTTTTTGTTTTCCGTTTGCAGAAATTTCGTGTATGCTAAAATTATTTGTTACTATCCCCTGTATTGCTGATTTTTTCCGAATTGAGGCATCCATATCGTATTTAAATATAAACATCCCTCAACTTTATTTCCATAATTATCTTTTTCATTACTTTGTCCAACAAAAGCAACAATACCCGCAGCATAGCGACCAAATACTTTTCCATAATTCACACATTGTTCTATCACACCATTATCGGAATTCGTACTTACAATTCCAGCATATGTATTTCCAAAATTAAAGCATTCCCTAACTTGCGCAATTCCCTATTCCATTCGACAACCCTCCTCCGTTTATGTTTCCATAATTTACACACGATTCTATTAAATTACAATTATATCCTACAATTCCACCTGCTTCAGAAGTTAAATTTTTTCTATAAATTGATATATTATTTTCACAATGATATATCGTTTCTTTATTATCTCCAGCAATCCCGCCTGCGCCCCGATAAACGCTATTTATCGTTCCATTTGTTTTACAATTACTCAATCCTGATAAATTATTTCCTACAATTCCTCCCACATCACCACTTTTAATATTTATTGTTCCATCAAACCTGCAATTCAAAATGGTTCCATTTTCTGAATATCCAGCAATTCCTCCCGTTGCAATCGCCGAATTACTATATAAATTTCCATTTAAAATCATCAAATTTTCTATTACAGCATTTTGTGTATATCCAAACAATCCTACAAATTCTGTTCCTGATGAAATATTTATATTTTTTATAGTATGATTGTTCCCATCAAAAATGCCTTTAAATGGATTTTCATATGATCCTATACACCCACGTATATACCTTCCTTTAAAATCAATATCTGTATTTAATATAACTTTACAATTTTCATAGTTCAAGCCTTCATAAACTGAGTTAACAAAAGAATTCCATTCATCCAAACTATTAATTTCAATACTCGAAGTCACATTATCTGATATATCTTCTCTAATATCGTTCATCCATTCCGTATACTCATTAGTTCCCTTTTCTATACTATTTTGCCATTTAAAAGAATAAACGCTATAATCATTATACTTGCTAATTGTATAAGAAAAATTTTTATGTTTTTTTATCCATTTTTCTTTCTATCCATCCGATATTGTACTTTTTGTTTTATGGTCTGAAATATAAATGTTCCTAAAAATATAAATGTTATAACCGTAAAAATTAAAACTACTATGTGACACACCGATCCTGAAATATTATTTTTATCCCATAAACATTTTATATTCATCAAATTTGAAAATCCGTCTATATCTTTCCATACCGATATAAGAGCTAATGCAGAAACGATAGATAAACCTTTTTCCAAAAAGAATTTTTTCTGTCTTCTTTCTCTTTTTCTAACGTTTTCTCTAATTTTCCTAACGAATCGAATCCTATAGACAGCCTTGAGATATTTTCTTCTATACGTAATTGTTTTATTATGTATTTGTAAAAATCATTATGATGTTGTATATAGCTGACTACCGAATATGTATTCCTGGCTAAAAAGATATTTAATTTAACAGTAATCGTATTTATTTCATCCATTAATATTGGAGAATAGTCTAAATAGTTCTCTGCTTTTACAGGAAGTCTTTTTTCTATCTCTTCCGAAAAACTTAATAAAGTATAAAACTGATACAAAACCAAAACATATATCATAAAGTAGTCATCAATAATTTTATTTGAATCCTGTAAAAGGCACTATTATTTTTTTCAGAAAATGCATAATACCCACATCCCTCTCCTGCTGCATAACAACATACATTTTCAAACGGATAAAATATTTTTATTTTATCATCAATAGAGATTCCATAATTTTTTCTATACCCTCTTGTTAAATAAAAAGCATAGTCCTCCCATTCTATTTTATTTTCATAAAATATTCCATGATGAAATAAAATGGCCTTTTCCGGTATTCTTTTTTATCTTGCCCATATATTCGATATGGATAATTACTTAAATTACAATTCAATGTACTTAATATTTCGTTTATCCACACTCCCATAGAAAATTTAATTGTTTTTTGATATTTTTTCTTCCTGGTAAAATATCGCTCTCCTGAATTCGCATCCCTCTCTATAATCATACAAATCTTGTTTATATACACAATTATTTTTTTCTCTTCTTGCCAACTCTTTAAATTCACATACAAATTCTGCCGCATCTTCTATACTTTCAAACTCACATGTGCCAGACTTTCCTCCACGCATTTCAGGTGCATACCACAATAATCCTATTCCATTTTGAAAAAGAATCATTTGCACTTCCCTAATATAAAAATTAAAGCTTGTCTCTTTCTTTTTTTTATACAATAATTTAAAGTTTTGTTTAAGATTTTGATATTTATATACACATGCAATCGCATTTTTTTTATCCTGCGATTCACATTGGTCTTTTTTTAAAAAGAGTCACTGATATAATCATAAATATCCTTTTCCCTGTTATTTTTTCTGCAACTTTCCAAGCTCCTGTTTCTTGTTCCACCTCATCATATTTTATTTTATAATTGTCATATGTAAACGGAATCAAATATCTCGAAGTTAATCTTATCGCAATTTCTTTTTTTTCATATGTACTTTTCTCCTATACGCTTTTACGTCGGAACTTTAATATATATATTCTGGTTTTTCCCATACATTTGAATAAATTCATCTTCCATTCCTCATCTACTCTTTCTGCTAAATAGCTCAACTTTTTATAAATAATTTAATTAATTTAGTACTTTATCCTCATATTTTGATCATATACCCATGTACTTTTACAGTCAATATATTTTTTCCTATCAAAAGAAAGAAGTGATGATGTATTGTTTTTTCTTATATATCATCACTTCTTTTCACTTTCCTATGTTCTTTTTATATGTTTCTTATAATAGCACCGGAACTTTTTACTTTTCCATCCAGTATTGCATTGATCTCATCGAGATCCTTACCTGTGATGGATGCAATGTTTTCCGGGGACATTCCGCTATGGTTCATTTTAAGAATGATTTTTGCTTCTCCACGTACTTCCCCTTCCTGATTCTCCTAACTTTCTGGCAGCACTCACTTCACGTTCGATATCATCCTTCATCAATTCTCTCAACGCATCACACATATTCGCATCCCTCCTTATTTCACGATACAACTCATCATTTGCCTTGACACTTACCTGTAACACAGCCTCAACATTCTGTCGATCACACGGCATATTCATTTCTTCTGCTTTTTCAAGAATTCTTCCACATCTTCTTTTTTAGCATGATTTGACAAAATTCTCAAACTCCGGTGCTCTCCCGGCTCTAATTCGTGTGTCACAATAATCTGCGCTGGAAACGGTAAATGTTCTGTCACATAATAAATTCCGGATATTTTCTTCTATTGTATGTCCCTGCTTCTGCAATGTCAAAAAACATTTTCTCTGGTCGGGTTTCCCTGAAAATAGATATTGTCAGTTCATTGATTGAACTGCATCTACATATTCTCCATAGCCTTTGTACAGACACGCATACCCAACTGTCTTATAAAAATCATCAATGGTCAACGCATCTTCCGGGCTTTATACTCGATCACATTATAGGTTCTCATAATCGCATTCCCTATCTTTTATAATAAGAAGATCAATGCGGATTGGTTCTTTGCTCAAATTATACTCCGGCTTTAACTCCAGCCGTTCAATGTCTTCGTGGAATTCAAGCCCCGCAGCAGCGCAAAACGCCGGATGCCACTGGAGCTTATCTGGTGCATTTTTCAAATTGCTTCCTCCTGTTTTGTGTGAATCACGATCCCGCAACATCGCAATTTGTTTTCTGTGCACGAATGCTTAGTTTTCACCTCTTTTCCTTTCTATTTTTCCCCTTACAATCTTTTTTCCTACTGTTATAATAACCTATGTGAATTTTTCCATCAAGTATTTTTCAATTCCATTTTCCACGAGACAAACTGGATGATCCAGAATAATTATCTCCAGAAGCATTCCAATCCCAATGATATTCTAAACTATCTTGTGGTTCATCATAAACATAAGAACACTTATAATTTTGATATTTTACTTTAATCAGATATCCTTCTGAAGTTTTTTTTCACATCCACTTATTTTCCATACAGCCAAGCATTTTCCGGTTTTACGATCGTATCGTTTAAAACCTGTTTTGACAATTTTATAATTATATCCTCCCGATGAATTTTCGGTCCACCACCCCTTAATCTTTTTATAAAGTGCATTTGGTAATTGTGCATTTGCTTTGTTTATTTTATTCTTTATAGTATTTTCCGTAATTGGTGTATATTTTACACTATGAACATCTGAAAAATATTCATTTTTTCTTCCTCTGTAATATAAATTCGTGTATCATCAATATCCTTAAAATTTTTGATTTCATTAAAATCGCTGCCTACTTTCCATCCGGTGATCATAAAATTTACCAATTTATAATCTTTTAAATTACACCATATATCTGCGCCTGAAGATATGGATATTCTAAAATCAGAAAAAACTACTGCCTTATATTTTTTTGAATAATTAAAGCCATGAAAATTGTAATACATATCAATGTATTTCACTTTATTTTATAGTATCCCAAAATAGCTGTATAATTCCACTCTTCATCAATTTATCTGTAGCATTAATTAATAGTTCCTGAATTCCATCCTGGTCAATATCCAGATATGCATACTCAAAATTTTTGCCACCTGCTTATCAAAAACTTTTATATGTTCCATCTTTCATATATTTTTTATATGCTTTTATTGCAAGATCATTTTTTCCCTTATTATTCTTATTTGTAGTTTCTGTACCCGCTTTCTTATAAGTACATTTATCCCTTCCGTTCTCTTCCCATCTTCATAATGCCACGTTCCATGCAATGGATTTGCGGCATTATTATCCAAAATCACCTTCGTAAGCGTAATCTTAGTATGATTTTTCAACCACTTTCAATTCCAAAGTCTGTATTCATGCCAATTGAAGCATAACCATACAAATCCAGATTCGTACACAGCTTTGGTTCCGTATCATGAACTGTTGCGGTTGCCTTCAGTTTAGGTCCAATATCTGCCTGCACACCGACAATATCGATCGATCCATACAATTTTTCATCAAACCAATATCCAAAAATCTAAAAGATTCAACTGTGGTTTCCCCCTAAAAAGCTGTCCATTGACTTCTGCTTTTGTTCCTTCCCAGCTTCCGTTACTATCTTCATTTATTCGAAAATCACCATTTATATAAGAGACAGTTAGTGTATTGATCGTTGCTTTTCCATCTGCGGAAACGTTGAGATAACACACCACATCTGCATACAATCCATCTCCAAGATATGTTGACACATGACCAACATAAATTTTCTCTGAACCTACTCCTTTACTCGAGAATTTCAATTCTGCTTTTGCTGTAATATCCTCATTCAACGAAACTGAAACCTCACGGTATACCGGATCCAGCCTCTTTGAAAAATCGGCATCTACAATCGCTGTAACCTTTGGCGCTGAGAGCTCCACACTTCCCGAAAAAGTCCCGACGGTTCCTAATTTCTGTTCTTTCAGTTCGACTATTTTCCCATTTTCAGCTGATACCGTTGCCTGTATGCTTGCACCTTTTAATCCACTATTTAAATTGCTTACGGAAGCGACCACATCTTCATTTGGAACAAACATGGACATATCCGCTTGTTTTTCTTTCTGTATGTCCACTTTCTGATAAACTTCTGAAATATCAGGTGTCTCACCAATGATTTGCAGCATTCCATTTCCTGCATCTGTAACACTTTTTACCTTCAATGCAAGCTGATTATCTGTTCCTGTTTTCTTTGGTAATAGAATCACTTTTCCACTTTTTATTTGTTGCATATTTTCATTCTTAGGGATAGAGACCAGCAACATATCCCCTTGTGGGATAACCGTATAGGATGATTCCGTATCAGTTAATATCTGTTCCACATCTTTTTGATATGTCACAACATTTTTTATGTTCTGGATTGACTTTTCCTGTATTGTTAAGCTTCTTAACGACACGTAGCGCTTTCTTCTTTTCCGCCTTGGTAATTGCTTTTTCGGAAGAAACTGTTTTTCTTAAGGGATATGATCTTCTGATTTAATGCCACCTTATCTTCCGCTGGATATTTTAACTTCTTTTTATCCTTGCACTTTGGCGAAACTGCTTTATTTGCCTGAAATCCCAGCGCTCGTACAGTCGTGACTGCCATAAACTCACGGGTTGCAGCTTTTTCGGGTAAAATTTTTACTGTTCTTTTTACCGGAAGAATCCCTCGGGAATATGCTGTCTCGATAACTTTTTTCTTACTGCTCTTCTTGGTATCTGAAAAATGATATCTGGAAACTTTTTCCTGTTTTTATGTGTGCTTGCTTTAATAATGTACAAACCCACTCTTCTCTCGTTACCGCAACTTTTTTACCTGTTGTTTTTTGCATTAATTTGCTGTGGTGAAATACAAGTCACTAACATAACCAAAATAAGTAAAAAAGCAAAAAACTTCTTTCTGTTCTTCATAACTACATGCTCCTTTTCTCTTTATGTATTTTCTATATCATTTCTAAATGCTTTTATTAATTCAGTACTTTATTCCCATATTTTGATCATATACCCATGTACTTCTACAGTCAATATGATTTTCCTATCAAAATAAAGAAGTGATGATGCATTGTTTTTTCTTATACATCATCACTTCTTTGTACTTTCTTATATTGTTTTTATATGCTACTTATAATATCACTGGAACCTTTCCTTCCAATATTGCATTGATCTCATCCAGATCCTTGCCTGTGATGGATGCAATGTTTTCCGGGGACATTCCGCTGTGGTTCATTTTAAGAATGATTTTGCTTCTCCTACAACTTCTCCCATGACTTTACCTCTTGCTTCTCCACGTACTTCCCCTTCCGATTCTCCCAGTTTTCTGGCATCTTCCAGATCATCCTTCATCAATTCTCTCAACGCATCACACATATTCGCATCCCTCCTTATTTCACGATACAACTCATCATTTGCCTTGACACTTACCTGTAACACAGCCTCAACATTCTGTCGATCACGCGGCGTATTCATTTCTTCCACGTTCCTCAGAAATTCTTCTATATCTTCTTTTTCGCATGGTTTGACAAATTCCCGGATATTTTTCTTCTATTTTATGTCCATACTTCTGCAATGTCAAAAACATTTTCTCTGGTCAGGTTGCTCTGAAAATAGATACTGTCAGTTCATTGATTGGATATCACTTTCTTTGTTTAACTACTTAGCCATCACCTAGATAACAATTTATTCAATTTCTTATCAAATGTTTTGATATCATATTTCTTTACACAGCTATACGCATATAGAATGCAATCTACAAAATCTAAATTGTTTTCCACATATGCTTCAAGTCCTATCTGAATAACTTCTTTTTCTGCAACTGTCACTTCTGACAAAAATTCCATCAATGCATCCCTAATCTTGACTCTATCAACAGAATATACTCCCTTTAATACATATACAACTTCCGCAATAACCTCAATTGGAACCATTGTAACTTCTGTTTTTATAACATTTTCAGCTTCTTTTGCCATTGCCTCATTATCATTCAGAAGATATCTTAAAATAACGTTTGCATCAAGCACTACCATGCTTTTCTGTCACCGCCTTTTCCCAAGCATATTGTTCTTTTTCTCTCGTAAGCCGAGATCTGCATATTGAGCCAATATCCCTCTCGCTGATTTTTTTTCATCTTTTGAATCTGATTCATCCATAAATTCGTCCAAAACTGTTATAATCAATTTCTGATTTTTCTTTGCATGAATTTTTTCCAAAGTTCGAACCATGTTTCCGTCATAGTATCCCTGCAAAGCCAACATACCAGTCACCTCCCCTTCTTAATTCCATACCTCTGCACGTTCAAGTATACATTTCTTCTTTTTAATTTACCCCAACACCGGAACTTTTCCTTCCAGTATTGCATGGATCTCATCCAGATCCTTGCCTGTGATGGATGCAATGTTTTCCGGCGACATTCCGCTGTGGTTCATTTTAAGAATAATTTTTGCTTCTCCTACAACTTCTCCCATTGCTTTACCTTCCGATTCTCCCAGTTTTCTGGCATCTTCCAGATCATCCTTCATCAGTTCTCTCAACGCATCACACATATTCGCATCCCTCCTTATTTCACGATATAACTCATCATTTGCTTTAACACTTACCTGTAACACAGCCTCAACATTCTGCCGATCACGCGGTGTGTTCATTTCTTCTGCTTTTCTCAGGAATTCTTCCACATCTTCTTTCTTTGCATGATTTGACAAAATTCTCAAACTTCGATGCTCTCCCGGCTCTAATTCCTGTGTCACAATAATCTGCACTGGAAACGGCAACCGTTCTGTCACATAATAAATTCCCGAATATTTTTCTTTTTATTTTATGTCCATACTTCTGCAATGTCAAAAACATTTTCTCTGGTCGCTTTGCTCTGAAAATAGATACTGTCAGTTCGTTGATTGGAACTGCATCTACACGTTCTCCATAACCTTTGTACAGACATGCATATCCAACTGTCTTATAAAAATCATCAATAGTCAGTGCATCTTCCGGGCTCTTATACTCAATCACATTATATTTTTTCATGATATGACCAATTTCATTCTTAATTCGTCTGTCACTTTCTTCTTTTATAATAAGAAGATCAATGCGGATTGGTTCTTTGCTCAGATTGTATTCCGGCTTTAACTCCAGCCGTTCAATATCTTCGTGGAATTCGAGCCCCGCGGCAGCGCAAAATGCCGGATGCCACTGGAGCTTATCTGGTGCATTTTTCAAATTGCTTCCTCCTGTTTGTGTGAATCACGATTCCGCAACATCGCAATTTGTTTTCGTGCACAAATGCTTAGTTTTCACCTCTTTCCTTTTCGTTTTTCCCTCTGCAATCTTTTCCTGTCTTTATGATAACCTATTTATTTTTCTCCATCAAGCAGTTTCTTGTATCCCGAACACCCAAAATAATCTCATCGTTACTGTTCGCATCAAATTGTTAACGGAATCAATTATTAAAAAGAAGTGATGATGTATTGTTTTTCATATACATCATCACTTCTTTTTACTTTCTTATGTTGTTTTTAGATATTTCTTATTTTTCCTCTAATCCCGGCCACTCCTGGTCCTTCTCCGAAAGTGTCAGCGGCGTTCCATCTGTCAGGCAATATCCTTCTGCTGACGGTGTTCCGCGATACCCGCCTGTCACATCCGGCCACTGGATACCGATTGCCGGGTCATTCCATGCCAGGCCGCCCTCGTCGTTCGGATGCCAGAAGTCATTGACTTTGTAACAGAACTCTGCCTCGTCGGACAGAACCAGAAAGCCATGCGCAAAGCCTTCCGGAATCAGGAACTGTTTTTGTTTTCTTCCGACAATTCCACACCATACCATTTTCCATAGGTTGCGGAACCTTCCCGCAGATCCACCGCCACATCAAATACGCTGCCGCGCACAGCGCGCACGAGTTTGCACTGCGGATAGTTGATCTGAAAATGCAGTCCGCGCAGTACACCCTTGACGGACATCGACTGGTTATCCTGTACAAACTGGATATCGAATCCGGCTTCTTTCATTTCCTCTCATTGTATGTCTCCATGAAATATCCGCGGGCATCCCCGTGTACGGCCGGTGTAATCACACACAGCCCTTCGATACCGCCGACATTTTTTTCCACTGTTATCTGTCCCACTCTTTTTTCCTCTTTCATGCTGATTTGTATCTATTCAGAACCCCCTCAGAATAGTTACGCTGATTTTAATATTTCACCCTGCCCTCTGCGACTGCTTTCAGGTGCTCTCCATACGGGCTCTTTCCGTAGCGTATCGCAGAATCAAGTAATTTTTCCCGGTCAATCCACTGATTGATATATGCAATTTCTTCCGGTGCGGAAATGGTCACGCCCTGACGGTGCTCAATCATCTGCACAAATGCCGCTGCGTCCAGCAGGCTGTCCATCGTTCCGGTATCCAGCCATGCAAACCCACGTCCGAGCAGCTGCACATTTAAGTTTTTCTGCTGCAGATACAGGTCATTTAAGGTGGTGATCTCCAGTTCGCCACGGGCGGATGGCTGCACCTGTTTTGCCATTTTGCTCACGCCTGCCGGATAGAAATACAGTCCGGTCACGGCATAGTTGCTCTTTGGCTGTGCCGGTTTTTCTTCAATGGATACGGCTTTTCCGTTCGCATCGAAATCCACGACACCGAAACGCTCCGGATCGTTGACATAATAGCCAAAGACGGTTGCCTGTCCCTCTTGTGCATCCTTTGCGGCATTGCGCAGAATTTTTCCGAATCCGTTTCCGTAGAAAATGTTGTCACCAAGTACCATGGCACAGGCATCCTCTCCGATAAATTCCTCTCCAAGTAAAAATGCCTGTGCGAGACCGTCCGGGGACGGTTGCACTTTGTAGGACAGATGAAGCCCGAACTGATTTCCATCCCCAGAAGTGCTTCAAATCTCGGGGTATCTTCCCGCGTGGAAATAACTGAAATATCACGGATGCCTGCCTGCATCAGTGTAGACAGCGGATAATAAATCATCGGTTTGTCATATACCGGAAGCAATTGTTTACTGGTTACCATCGTCAGCGGATACAGCCGTGTTCCTGCGCCGCCTGCCAATATAATTCCCTTCATCTTAAAGTTCCCCTGTCTCTTTAATTCCTGCAGATACCGCCCCAGTGCGTCCTGCCAGGTTGGAAGCGGTGTAAATCCATTTTCTTTCAGTTTCTTTTTTTCCAGTCTGCTGTTAAACGGACGCGCTGCCTTTGACAGACCGTATTCCGCGGTTGTCACGGGCTGCACTTCGGTAGAAATCCCTGCCTGCCGGTAAATTTCTTTTGTGAAATCGTACCAGGATATGTAACCACCCTCGTTTGTTACGTGGTAATAACCATATTTTTCGGTTTCCATCATGTCAACAAGCAGTCTTGCCAGATCGTAAGTATAGGTTGGTGTGCCGATCTGGTCATTTACCACGCGCACCTGCGGGTGATTTTTTTGCCACTTTTAACATGGTCTTAATAAAATTTTTTCCGTTTAATCCAAACACCCATGCGATACGCACGATGAAATACTTCCCGAGTGTCTGTGCTACTGCCAGTTCCCCGCCAAGTTTCGTCTGTCCGTATACGTTAAGCGGTGCGTATGCTTTGCAGTCCGGCTCCCACGGAGTCTCGCCCTGTCCGTCAAACACATAGTCGGTGCTGATATAGACCATTTTGGCATCTGCTTTTTTTCGCTGCGTCCGCAATATGTTTCGTTCCATCTACGTTGATGGCTCTGACTTTTGCCTGATTTTCTTCGTCCTCTGCCGCATCCACAGCATCCATGCCGCACAGTGCACGATGGCATCCGGCTGTACTTGCATGATTGTCTGTTCCACTGCTGCCGCATCGGTGATGTCCAGCGGCACATACGATGCACAGGATTCCAGTGTCGGTGCAATATCCGAACCGACTGCCTGATGTCCGCGCTTTGTCAGTTCGTTTACCACATCATGTCCCAGCTGTCCGGCAACGCCTGTCACGAATGCTTTCATATTTATAAGCCTTTCTTTCCGTACATTTCTTTGTAATAATTCTGGTATTCCCCGTTTACGATGTTCTCCCACCATTCCTTATGATCCAGATACCACTGGATGGTCAGGCGGATACCATCCTTAAACATCGTCTCCGGCAGCCAGCCCAGCTCGTTGTGAATCTTGGTCGGATCGATGGCATAGCGCATATCGTGTCCTTTTCTGTCCTGCACATGCTCGATCAGACTTTCCGGCTTGCCGAGATATTCGCAGATCAGTTTTACGATATCAATATTTTTCATCTCATTGTGTCCGCCAATATTGTAAACTTCGCCGACGGTTCCATTTCGCAGGATGAGGTCGATTGCTTTACAGTGATCCTCGACATACAGCCAGTCGCGCACATTCAGTCCCTCTCCATATACCGGGAGCGGCTTATCTGCCAGCGCATTTGCGATCATAAGTGGAATGAGTTTTTCCGGAAACTGGTATGGTCCGTAGTTGTTCGAGCAGCGGCTGATCGTCACCGGCAGTCCATAGGTTCTGTGGTATGCCATGACAAGCAGATCCGCAGATGCCTTGGAGGTACTGTACGGGCTGGAGGTATGGATCGGGGTATCCTCATGGAAGAACAGATCCGGGCGATCCAATGGCAGATCACCGTACACCTCATCCGTGGACACCTGATGATAACGCCCAATGCCATACTTTCTGCATGCATCCATCAGCACAGATGTACCGATGATATTGGTCTGCAAAAGACTTCCGGATTCTCAATGGAGCGGTACATGGGACTCCGCTGCAAAATTGACGATCACATCCGGTTTTCTTCCTCAAAAAAGGGTATATACTCCCGGACGGTCGCAGATATCGAGTTTTACGAAACGAAAATTCGGCTGATCCATCACCGGTGCGAGCGTGGACAAATTGCCCGCATAGGTCAGGCAATCCAGACATACGATGCGATCCTGTGGATGTTCTTTTAACATATAGAAGATAAAGTTGCTGCCGATGAAACCGGCACCACCCGTTACAATAATAGTCATGTACTTTTTCCTCCTGTGTGAGTTTCCAATTTTTCTATTTGATTGCATTATAAAAAGGTGACGCTAGGTCACCTTCAAGTCTTTTTATAGATTTTTCAAACTATTTTCTGCACAGGAAGATCCCTGCATCTTTTGTGATATGAAATCCATCTGCCACACGGGCAGAAACAAATTCCCGGAACTCTTTGTACTGGTTCAAAAGCAGCTGGTTCTGGATTCCGTGACAGGAAAGAATATAGGAAATCAGCGGTTCTGCTTCCGCTATTTCAATCGCATCCTCGTATCTTCGCATCTGAATTTCCGGAAAATACGGTGCTAACAGGTTTTCTCCGTTTTCAAGCCCGAACCGCTCATACAGCACCTCCGCTGATAAAACGATTTCTTTATGAAACTGTTGCACCAGATCGGTAATTTCCCACATATGCTGCTTTCCATAAGTACTGCACAAAAACGTCCCTCATCTTTTAAGACTCTCCTGCATTCTGCAAGCACCTGTGGGATATTTTCACAGTAAAACAGCACATGATCCGCGATCACAACATCAAACATTCGCTCCTCATAAGGAATTTCTTCGCAGTCAAATTTTTTATAGGAAAAGCGGCTGTCCTCTCCCAGTGCACGCTGTGCATCCTTTAGCATTCCTTCCGATTTGTCCGAGAGAACGACCCAAAGATCCGCAGGCAGCTGTTCCCTGTTTTCGGTCCAGAGTGCTCCATTTCCACAGCCGAGCTCCAGAATCCGCATCCCCGGCTGCAGATTACACTGCTGCATAATCCACGGGAAACCACCCCTGCGGATTGACGGAATACTCCCTGTGCAGGCGAATCCGGGCGGAAATATTTGCCGCATTCTGGTACTGGTTTTTCAGGCTTCGTTCCACTGCCGTCAGATGGATCAGATCCAGCATACTGTTCCAGTCAATCGCCTGTTCCGTCTGGATGGCTTCTATGGTGCGGTCAATTGCCTCATCCATCGCCTGCATTTCGTCCATTTTCTGCCGCAACAGCTTCTTCTGTATCCGCATGGATTCGAGAAGATACTGCTGGTCTGCCGCAGCAAGTGTCATCTCCCGGATATCTTCCAGCGAAAATCCCAAATATGTTAATAAAAGGATCTGCTGGAGTTTTGCCAGATCTGCATCCGTATACAGCCGCGCTCCTGCGGCAGTCCGTGCACTTGGCTTTAAAATATTCTGTTTATCATAATACCGGATCGCGCGAAGTGTCACATGTGCTTTTTTTTGCAAATTGTCCAGATGTGTAATACGCATCCTTTTTCATCTACAGTTCTTTCACCTCATCCCGCATTTCTTCTGTCATATTCTGTACATAGGTCGTCTGGGAAGAAATTTCTTCCGTGTTTGCAGCAATCGTTGACACTTTCTGTGTCATGGTATTCATGCTTTCTACCAGATCTTTGATGGAATCCATACTCTGTGTAATCTTTGGAAGAATTGCCTCGGCTTTCTGGTCGTTCTGTGTCAGAAGATCTTTCGTGGAATCAGACAGTGTACGGATTTCCTCCGCTACCACTGCAAAGCCTCTTCCGTTCTCACCGGCACGCGCTGCCTCAATGGAGGCATTGAGCGAAAAGCAGATTTGTCTGTCCCGCAATGGCAGAAATATCTTCATTGCTCTTTTTTATATACACTGATGAAATCCGACATGATACGGAGGGACTCATTCAGTTCATCGCACAGACGGGAAATATCCTGAATATACTGTGCCAGATTGGTTGCTTCATTTGCAGATTCCTCGTTTGCCGTATTCAGTTCTGCAATGTTATCACTCAGGGTAATAAACCGGTCTGTGATATCTGTAATCTTCTGCTGGCGGATTTCCTGTTCCGTCCGCTCCTGATCGCGAAGTTCTGCAATCTTTTTGTCTCTTCCTCTGCCATGCCCCGCACATAGTGCACACAGTTTTCTTTTACGTTGACTCCATTGTGGATGGCACGTACCATGTTGGTGCAGCTTGAATATCCACAGGATTCGCAGTCCCTGTGCTGTTCCTCATAGGTATCTTTTTTTTCATTTCTGCAAACAGGCGGTTCTTCTCCTGTTCGGACGGTTCCTCAATATGTACTGCGCGATTGGTGTAGCTGCGCATAAAATCGTTGATGTCCAGCTTTCCAAAAGCGTCCATGAAGTTTTTCAGACGTTCCTCCGGTGTCAGTGTATCTGCCCACGGACTCCTGCTTTTGCTCTTCCTGCCAAAGTGTGCCTTCTCCTGTTTTGCACTGGTTTTGCTGTTCCGCAGTTTTGCGATTGTCAGCATGACATCATCGGTTCCCCGTTTCGGATCTGTGGCAGTTCCGTAGAGACAGCCCTTCGCGCAATTTAAGATATCTACCATAAACGGAAGTTCTTTATTCTGCTGAATGCGTTTTGCATAGGAACGCAGATATTCATATGCCTCATGCTCGCCTTCTACCTGACGCACTACCTGCTCTTTTCCAAGAAAATGTTCTACATTCTCCCTCAATCCACCAGGCATCGGATACAAAGACCCCAGTCCATATTCCAGTTCATCGGTATATGGTTCACATCCTTCATAATCGTTTCCGATATACTTCATCATCTTTTCAAAAGTTACATTATAAGAAACATATCCGCCGCAATTTGGATCGGTAATCTCTAATTTTTGGCAATACACGGACTGATAAAAGCGATTTCATCTGTGACCTGCATGTATTTTTTCATATAAATAGCAGTACACATCATCGGACTGTGTACCGGCATCAGACGCGGAATCAGCTCCGGTATATATTTTTCCACATAGGTGACTACTGCCGGACACGGCTGGGAAATGCCCCCGAAAAATTTGTGTTCCGTAATGTATTTGAGATATCCCCAGGTTGTGATATCCGCACCGAACGATACACTGCAGATATGGTTGACTCCCTTACTCTTTAAATATCCCAGCACACGCTGGTATTCTTTGGGATAATTTGCCAGAAATGCCGGTGCCAGTATCACGGAAATTTTCTTTCCCGATGCAAGGTCTTCAAAGAAGGGTCCGTATCATCATAATAGTCTCTCGCTTCATGTGGGCAGACATCAAAGCATTCCCCACATGCAATACATTTGTCCGGGTCTACCGTTACATAACCTTCCTGCGTTGCAATATTTGCCGTAAGTACAGGACAGCCCGCACGCATTTGTTGCATCCGGTGCATAAATCATTTGTGTAAATCAGTTCCATAAACGCACTCCTTATTATGATTTTTTGTATAAACCCCACCCCTATATGCTTATAATTTTATTACTTTTTACCATATTTGTCCAGTGTAACCTTGCTTTTTCCGTTATTTTTATCAAAACACAAATGGTTGTCTATGATTTTTTGCAGACTGGATTTATATTTTTTTCCCATTTTGGATATATACACACCGATAGATCGCACTATACTAGGATACAAAGAACTATTTTCACCAATTCGGAGGTTTTCCATGAAAAAAGCAGCTGTTATCCATGATCTGTCCGGTTTCGGAAAGTGTTCGCTCACGGCAGCGATTCCGGTATTATCCGCGCTGGGCGTGCAGTGTTGTCCAGTTGCAACAGCCGTACTGACCGGCCAGACCGGTTATCCCTGTTATCACTGTACCGATCTGACCGCCATGTTACCGGACTATATTGATGCCTGGGGAAAAATAACGCACATTTTGATGCCATCTACAGCGGATTTCTGACCGGGGCGAAACAGATTTCGCAGGTGCTTGATTTCATCCGCCAATTCCGGGAAGAACATACGCTTCTTCTGGTTGACCCTGTTATGGGGATGACGGAAATGCTTATCCGTTTTTACTCCGGGGCTGTTAAATGGAATGAAAGAACTGACGCTTGAAGCAGACGTGATCACGCCGAATCTGACGGAAGCCTGTCTGCTGGCAGACATCCCGGAAGATGCCTTACTCCACTGCCGGACGAACACGGATCTGCTGAAGCTGGCAGAAGATGTGGCACTGCGGCTGCAAAAAAAGCCTCACACCCACAGGATGTCGTGATCACCGGTGTCAAATGCCGTGATGAGAAACATCCCGTCATTTATAATATTGCTGCCACTGCAAATGGAATTTACCGGCACGAATCGCCGTTTTTTGACCGGAGTTTTTCCGGAACCGGGGATCTGTTTGCCTCTGTATTGTGTGGCTGCCGCACAAAGGGCATATGCACGGAAGATGCGATTCTGCTTGCCGGGAAATTTTTATCCCACAGTATCGGGGATACCATGAAAGAAAATACGCCGGGACGCGATGGCGTTAATTTCGAGAAATTTCTTATTGACCTGATTGCAGATTCAAACGTGTAAAAATGGGAAACCCGGAAAAGAATTTCGCAATTGATGAATCCATACGATAGAAAAGAAGGAATTGTTATGGCAAAAAATTTTATATGTGTACAATGATCAGGTATATGCAAATATCACAAATAAATGTGACTGCAACTGTACGTTCTGTATCCGTAAACAGTTTGATGGTGTGTAAAGAATTTGTTTTCTGTGGCTATGGGGAACCGACCTGTGCACTGGAGAATCTGATCGCCAGTGCCAGATATCAAAGAAAAGAAAAACAGGTCTCCCCGATCCGTGTCAATTCCAATGGTCTGGGAAACCTGTATTATAAACGTGACATTGTACCACAGCTGGCAGAAGTGGTAGACAGTATCTCCATCAGCTTAAATGAGGCAACTGCAGAAAAGTATGAAAAAAGTAACCCGCCCATCCTTCCCCATGCTTATGAGGCAATGCTTGATTTTGCAGAGGAATGTGGAAAACTTATCCCTCACACGCAGCTGTCGATCGTGGATATTCTTCCGGAAGAAGACATTAAGGCGTGTCAGCGCATCGCCGACAGCCGCGGTGTCCATCTGAAAGTACGTCCATGGGAGCACAGTGCATAAAGAAGTTACCGTTCTCATGCTTACCTGTGAGCACCAGCGGCATTACAGTCCCAGCACATCCAGAAGGATCTGTTCATCTTTCTTTTGTTTCTGTGGATGCTGTAATTCCGCATCTGCCAGGCGGGTACGGATATTCTGCATCCGCTGGTCCAGATCTGCACTGATCTGTGCACATTCGCTCAGTTCCTGTGCCAGACGCTCGGTTTCATCTGCCGGAACATTCTTTTTGTACCGCACTTTGTGCTCCAGACTCGCCCAGAAATCCATGGCAATGGTGCGAAGCTGTACTTCAACTTTCATTTCCCGTTTCTCATTCTGCAGAAAAATCGGTACTGCAACAATCAGATGCAGGCTGCGGTATCCGTTTTCCTTCGGATGCTTGATATAATCTTTCTGTTCGATCAGACGGATATCATCCTGCTGAAGCAGGCAGTCCGCCAGCAGATAGATATCTTCCGGGAAAGAGCACACAACCCGGATTCCTGCTATATCATTGATGTTCTGTTCAATCGCCGAAAGCGTCAACGGAATATTTTTCCGGCGCACTTTGCGCACGATTCCGTCCAGCGATTTCACACGTGTCTTGATGGACTCGATCGGATTACGGTCATATTCCAGCGAAAATTGTTCGTTTAACACTTTAAACTTCGTTTCTACTTCCATGATTGCGCACTTGTAATATGCCATCAGCGTATCCAGCGGTTTTGTATTTTCCTGCACAAAATCCAAAAATTCATCCGACATCAGACGGTTACGGACAAGGTTTTCCGCTGCCTGCTGCAGCTGCGCATTTACTACTTTACTTAATTCGTTCATATCTATTTCCTCTTTTTCTCCTGTAATTCTCTATATAAATAATTGTGAAATTCTTAGTTCCGGCGGACTCCCGTGTGGTGGCTCCGGCTGCGGCCTCTCCGATACGCACTCAATATCCAGAATCAAGAATTTGCAGAAAATGACCGCGTGGCTCCTTTGATGATTTGCGTTCGTTCAAGTTTCGACAGCGGCGCGGCTTGTGTCCGTCTGGCAGGGACGCGTCCGAAGGATTTCGTGTCTGCCTTAGCGGAGTGCTTCAAAATACTGTGCCCGCGGGTCGGTTTGCGACCACATTTATTTAAGGTCATTCAAAAAAGTCCGTAGGGAGACATAACCGGGAGCGGGCGCAACCGGAGCCACCACACGGGAGTCCGCCGGAGCACAAACTTTCCCAATTGTTTTAAATAAAAAGAACTTCACGGAAATAAATTTCCATGAAGCTCTCCGCACATGGACTTTCCTGTCTGGTTTCCACATGCCTTTATTATAATGGATTCATCCGCAAAACGGAATAAATAAAGTCTGAACTTTTTCCGAACTTTATCTTAATCCTTGAACAGATCGGTAGAGTAATAACGGTCTCCGCTGTCCGGAAGAAGGGCAACTACAGTCTTTCCCTTAAACTCCGGTCTTTTGCCACTTCGATGGCTGCCTTTAATGCCGCTCCGGAAGAAATACCTACCAGCACACCTTCCTCTTTTGCAATATATTTGGAATACTCGAAAAGAGTCTTCATTGGAAACCGGGATTACTTCATCATAAACCTTGGTATCGAGTGTGTTTGGAATAAATCCGGCTCCGATACCCTGAATCTTATGTGGACCTGCCTTTCCGGTAGACAATACTGCAGATGTCTCTGGCTCTACGGCAACGATCTTTACATCCGGGTTCTGGGATTTTAAATACTCACCAACACCTGTGATGGTTCCGCCTGTACCGACACCGGCTACAAATGCATCGACTTTTCCATCCGTATCTTCCCAGATCTCCGGCCCGGTTGTCTTCTTGTGTGCTGCCGGGTTTGCAGGGTTCTCAAACTGCTCCGGAATGAAGCTGTCTGCGATCTCTTTGTGAAGTTCCTCTGCCTTTGCGATGGCTCCCTTCATACCCTTGCTTCCATCGGAAAGAACAAGTTCTGCACCATATGCCTTGATGATGTTACGACGCTCAATACTCATGGTCTCCGGAAGAACGATGATCAGGCGGTATCCCTTTGCTGCTGCGATTGCCGCAAGACCGATACCTGTATTTCCGGATGTCGGCTCGATAATGGTGGAGCCCGGTTTTAATTTTCCGTCCTTCTCTGCCTGCTCAATCATCTCTTTTGCAATACGGTCCTTAACAGATCCTGCCGGGTTAAAGTACTCCAGCTTTGCAAGAAGTCTTGCCTCAAGGCCAAACTTCTTCTCGATGTGTTTAAACTCTACCAGTGGTGTGTGTCCGATCAGTTCCAATGTTCCTTCATAAATATTTGCCATTTTATTATCCTCCAATTTACTCTCTCTGATTTAATCCCTTATTTTCATACTTCTTTAGTAGGAATTATCTGTTGTTATGAATATACACCCTTTCCCAAACGCTGTCAACTACTTTTTTACCATATTATTTTATACCCCTAAAAAAATACACGACACTCCTTATATTTTACTCCGCTTTGCCACAATTAAGACTCCAAAATTTTAACAGAGCCAGAAACTGCACAAAATTCGTAACGTATTCTATAAGAAGCATCGTGTATTTTTATCTATATGTGTATGAAAAACCCTCCGACTTTATTACTCGTCATCCTCATCGTCATCATCGTCCGCATCCTCACCGAGCAAAGCCTCTTTTAAAGTTCTCCAGCCAAGGACTGCACACTTCACACGCGCCGGCATATGGGCGATATCGCGGAGTGCCGATGCCTCCTCAAGAGAATCAATCTCCTCCTCGCTGGCATCGCCTTTGATCATTTTCATAAAGATTTTCCCCATCTGCAGGGCCTCTTCTTTTTTTCTTTCCGACAATCATGCCAAGCATGATATCTGCGGAAGCCTGGGAAATCGCGCATCCGTCCCCGACAAATGCACCATCGGTAATCGTGTCGCCATCCGTCTTTAATTTCAGGAAAATATCATCCCCACAGCTCGGGTTTACCCCTCCAGCACAATATCCGCATCCGGCAGATCATGTTTAAACTCCGGCGCACGTTGTGCTCGGTTAAGATTTCATTATAAAAACTTCTATTTTCCATATCCCATTCGCTCCCTTATACTTGCGATGCCTGCTACAAATTTGTCGGCTTCTTCTTCGGTATTGTAAAACATAAAGCTTGCCCTGGTGGCGGAGCTGATGCCCAGATAATTAAGCAGCGGCTGCGCACAGTGATGTCCGGCACGCACACAGATGCCATCGGCGATTAAAATCTCGCTCACATCGTGTGGATGCACGTCATCAATTGTAAATGTAAGAATTCCGGTGTGTTCTTCGGCCCGGTCGGATCCAAGTACATGCACATGTGGAAGTTCTTTCAATCCGTCAAACGCACGCTTTGTCACGGCAAGTTCCCGCTCCTGCATCGTGTCAAACCCGACAGACTGTGCGTATTTTATGGCAGCATGCAGCGCTATGGCACCAGCAGCATTTACGGTTCCGCCTCGAACTTATGCGGAAGTTCTGCGTATTTTGCGCTCTCGCGGGTCACGGATTCGATCATCTCGCCACCGGAAAGAAACGGTGGCATTTTCTTTTAACAGTTTTTCTTTCCATATAACACACCAATTCCCATCCATCTGAAAAATTTTATGTCCGGAAAATGCAAAGAAGTCTGCATCCAGATCCTGCACATTGACTGGCATATGCGGGGTGCTCTGTGCCCCGTCCACCACGATAATGGCATTTTTTTCATGTGCCATGGCTGCGATCTCTTTGACCGGGTTCACGTCCGAGCACGTTAGAAACCTGTGTGATTGCTACGATTTTGTCTTTTCCGTAATCTGTTCTTTTACCTGATCAAGATCCACCGATCCGTCCGGACGGCATTCGATAAACCGGAGTACCGCTCCTGTCTGCCGCGCAACCATCTGCCATGGCAGAAGATTGCTGTGATGTTCCATGATCGAAACGAGGATTTCATCCCCGGCATTTACATTGTTTAAACCATAGCTGTATGCCACAAGATTCATGCTCTCTGTGGTATTTCTGGTAAAGATGATTTCACGCGCGGATTTGGCTCCGATAAAATCACGCACGCCTTTTCTGGCATTTTCATACAGTTCGGTTGCTTCCACACTCAGCGGATAATTTCCACGCAGCGGATTTGCATTGTGTTTCAGGTAAAAATCGCGTTCTGCATCAATGACACACTGTGGACGCTGGGAAGTTGCCGCATTGTCGATATAGATCCATTCCCTGCCATCGACTGTATGTTCCCCGATTTCTGACAGCAGCGGAAAGTCCTTGCGATAATCGGTCATGCTACACCTCCCCGAGTTCTTCGTCAATCATTCTGGCAAAGCTGTCGTCTTTGATGATTCCTTTCAGGCGGTCAATGTTTGCTCTTGCCATAATATTTTCCGCGTGCTCTTTGTCGATTCCGCGGCTGGCAAAATAAAACATGGTATCCTCATCAAGTTCCCCAATCGTTGCACCGTGATTACCAACGACATTTTCCTCGGAGCATAAGATCACCGGAACGGTTTTATTCTCCACATCATCGCCAAGCATCAGTACATTTTCCAGCTCGTTTCCGACAGAATCGGAAGAGCCGGTCTTAAAATCAATCGTTCCACGGAAGATCTTCTTTGCACCGTCGCGCAGGGCACCTCCCACGTTGATCTCACTCTCTGTATGCTTTCCAAAGTGGTTGACCACTTCATTCATGTCGATGATATGTGTGGGCTGCCCGATATAGCCGATATCGCTCCTAAAGCTGCTTGCATCGCCGTTTAAGTTGATGGTCGTATCGGAATAGATATCTCCTTTTCCGAGATAAATCTGTACCAGCTCGATACGGGCATTTTTTGCACATTCTCCCTCAATCTGATTGTACACAAGGGAATTTTCTGCTGTGTGCTGCAGCTGCACCAGACGCAGCCGTGCATGTTCTTCCACCGAAAGGTCTTGTCCTTACGGCAAGTTTTTCCTCTGTCTGATAATCCATAAACACGGTCACCTGCTTACCGGCCGGTGCTATGATATGGATCTTTTTGCTGCTGTATCTTCCCTCTCCGGTAATGGAAAAGCGTACCTCTTCGGTGCTTCCCGCTGTCACGGTTTCCTCCGGAAGTTCTGTTGTATGTTCTTTGTCCCACGGAAGCTTGGTCTCGTTGACATGTAACCAATACCAGGTCTTCGATGGAAGTTTATTGATTGTCATTTCTGTCATTGTTCTCCTCCTAACCTATGCTTCCCTTCATCTCCAGCCGGATCAGGTTGTTCATCTCAACCGCGTACTCGACCGGAAGTTCCTTGGATACGTTGTCTGCAAATCCGCTGACTAAAAGTGCCCGGGCATCTTCTTCCGTCATGCCTCGTGACATCAGGTAAAGACGGCATCGTCGCTGATGCTTCCGATCTTTGCCTCATGTCCCACGGCTGCGTCTTTGGTACGGATGTCCATGGCCGGAATCGTATCCGAACGCGACTCGGAATCAAGCATCAGGGACTGACAGGATACTGCTGATTTTGATCCTTTGGCATCCTTTGCCACAACCACGCTGCTTCGGAAGGTACTGATTCCGCCGTCTTTGCTAATGGAACGGGTATTCATATAGGAGCTGGTGTTTGGTGCTGCGTGTACCACTTTGGCACCGGTATCCAGATTCTGTCCGTGTCCGGCGAATGTGACACCGGTGAATTCCATTTTGGCACCCTCCCCCTTTAAAACGCTCATCGGATACAGGCAGCCCACATGGGAGCCAAACGATCCGGAAACCCACTCGATCGTTCCGCCTTCCTCAACGGAGGCACGCTTGGTATTTAAGTTGTACATATTCTTGGACCAGTTCTCGATGGTGGAATAACGAAGCTTTGCATTTTTTTTGACGAACAGCTCCACGCAGCCTGCATGCAGGTTTGCTACGTTATATTTCGGAGCGGAACAGCCCTCGATGAAATGAAGGCTTGCGCCCTCGTCCACGATGATCAGTGTATGCTCAAACTGACCGGCTCCTTTGGCATTCAACCGGAAATAAGACTGCAGCGGAATGGACACGTGCACGCCCTTTGGCACATAGACGAACGAACCACCGGACCATACGGCTCCGTGCAGTGCTGCAAACTTATGGTCATGCGGGGTGACAAGTTTCATGAAATACTTGTGTACCATGTCCGCATATTCTCCTTTTAAGGCACTTTCCATATCGGTGTAAACAACGCCCTGTGCGGCAACCTCGTCTTTGACATTGTGATATACCAGCTCGGAATCGTACTGGGCACCGACACCGGCTAAGGATTTCCTCTCGGCCTGCGGGATTCCCAGACGCTCAAATGTCTCTTTGATGTCTTCCGGCACATCCTTCCAGGATGCCTGCATTTTTAGAATGTGGTCGGACATAGGTGGCAATGTGATCCATGTCCAGTCCCTCAATTGACGGTCCCCAGTCCGGAACCGGCATCTCATTGTAAATCTGTAAGGACTCCAGGCGGAACTGCTGCATCCATGCCGGATCGCCCTTTTCTTTGGAAAGCTGCTCCACGATCTGTGGGGTCAGACCTTCTTTCATTCTGTATGCATCTTTTTTCCTCATCGCGGATATCATAGATGCTGCGGTCGATATCTTCTACCTGACTCTTTTCTCTCATTTCGCACGCACCTTTCTTACTGTTCAAATTCCTCAAAACCGTTTTCGTTGATCTCATCTACTAAGGAAGCATCTCCGTTTTTCACAACTTTTCCTTCATCCATAACGTGGGTGATATCCACATGCAATGACTCTAAGATTCGTGTGCTGTGGGTAATAATCAGAAGGCTTCCCTTGCATTTTTTCTTTGTAAAGCTGGATGCCCTTTGATACGGTACGGACAGCATCCACATCCAGTCCGGAGTCGGTCTCGTCAAGGATTGCAAGCTTTGGCTCTAACATAAGCATCTGCAGAATTTCTGCTTTTTTCTTTTCACCACCGGAGAAACCGACATTTAAATCACGTTCTGCATAGGACTCGTCCATGGAAAGAAGTTTCATGGTCTCGGTCAATTTTTCAAAGGTTTTACTTTTATGCTATTAGCTTTATATGATGGAACTACGGCGCAGTTGCAAATTTGTTCTTCCGAAAGAAATGTTCCCCCTTCTTCCTGTGGATTGGAAAACTATAAGTAAAAGAATGATGCCCGCAAATCCTGTCTGTGGAACAAATATAAAGGCACCAGAACCTGCAGTTAAGGGGACGCCTCAAAAAGGAGCTACGAATCCCATGAACTGGAATAAACATAAAAATACCCTGTAAAATCACTTGATGATAAGGCCGGGTATCTATAGATGAAAAATTAAAGTTTTAGGTGACGGTTTTTCGAAATTTTAATGCTTGAAATCAGGAAATGTCACCTATATAGTAAAAATTGCCTTTCCAGATACCGTGTTTTTTCGAGAAAGTGGTATCTGGAGAAGCAATTTTTGATCTATAGAGACCTTCCGGTATCTGAATGTTAAATTTTCAGCGTGTAGGTACCATAATGGTATCTTTTACATGAATTTTATTGGCATAGATACCACGATGGCATTTTTCCTATGAATTTTAACTTTATTTATAAGTTTATAATGCCCGATCATATAAAGGCTTCAATAGAACGATTGTTTCACAAAATACCGGCAATGAAATTTCC
>VOFG01002359.1_pt1 | contig 36012 bp, 66 predicted proteins | sample 5384171 | NCBI WGS metagenome assembly VOFG01 (sample SAMN12384726, study PRJNA508395) | human gut metagenome | isolation source: healthy gut F | host: Homo sapiens
ATTCTTGCATATCTATGCGGCGAATGCTGCGACAATGATAATTATGGAGGATAACTGCCTATGGAGAATAATAAGATGAATGTTGAAGGAAAAATTACTCGGATATTCCGGTGTGGCGTAGATATACGCTTACCATTGAGGAAGCAGCAGTATTATCATATCGGCGAAGGGAAAACTGAGAATGCTGATTGAAGAGCATCCGAATGAAGATTTTTATTTATGAATGGCAATCGAGCCTTGATTAAGCGTGAAAAAATTTGAACGCTATCTGGATCAGGCAACGGCTGTATAACTGGCATTAGGAAAACCAGAAATTCCGAAATCACATGGCATAACTATACGGAGAGCCGGATTTGTGATAGTATAAAATCAGTAAGTCTGGCTCCTCCTTTATTCTGAAAGGAGAGATTTCGATGAGGAAAAAGACGAGACAATAGAAATCGGATTTTGCGTGAAGGTGAATACCAGCGTACAGATGGGAGGTATCGTTACCGATATATTGACGAGGATGGAAGGAGAAGAATGTGTACAGTTGGCGTTTGGACAAGAATGACCTGACCTCAGGGGCAAAAAGCGAGAGCTTTCGCTGAGAGAGAAGAAAAGCAGATTCAGGCGGATCTGTTTGACCATATCGTTACCCTGGCGGCAATTACACGGTAGTTGAATTGGTAGAGAAATATGTTCTCTGAAACCGGTGTCGGTCATAACACCAAGGCGGGATATAGACCGTAATCAATATCCTGAACAGAGAAGCGTTTGGAAAGCAGCGCATTGACAAGGTTCGCCTGTCTGATGCAAAGGCTGTGGCTGATCAAGCTCTTCAGCAGGTGGATGGCAGAGGGTACAGCTCTATCGTAAACGACTCCATCAGAGGTGTTTCTGAGACAGGCTTTTCAGTTGGCGGTGGATGATGATCTTGATCCGTATTCTTGACCAATCAGAGTAGCATCGAAAATTCAGGAACCGATGGTGCCGAGACGAGAAGTTGGATATGCTGGGTTTTTTGTTTCTCGACAAGAACGATAAGCCAATGGTCGCCCTTCATTGGGAGAAGTACCTGGAACATATTATTGAGAAATATAACAAGATTTACCGTATTCAGATGCCCAAAGTAACTCCCTCATGTATGCAGACACACTTTTGTTCCAATATGGCGAAATCCGAATGAATCAAAGACGTTGCAGTATATCATGGGGCATTCGGACATCAGCGTAACGCTGAATGTTTACCCATGTGCAGTTCGATGACGCACAGAGCAGAGCTGCTTCCAGTAGCAAAGCCTAAAACACCCTGTTGGTACAGAGCATTTATTTACCAACAGATTTACCAATATTGCAGGGGAAAAGCACGAGAAAATACGGAAGATTTGAGAAGATACCCTGAAATACAGAAACCGAAATGCCGAAAAACCTGCAATATTGGGCATTTGAGAAGAAATACAAAGCAAAAAACGGAGTTATAAGAATATGATAAAAATACTTTTTGCCACTTGGCAATATTCCGCCGTTCCCCTATGTCCGAGTTCATCGGACATGGTTGTAAAACGCGGCATAGCGGATCAGTTTGAAACGCATCGGCTGCGACGAGGCGGAGGAAATCGGCAATCCGGTCTATCCGCCGGCGGTGCGGAAGCTGCGGAGCATGGCATTGACCCGTCCGGGAGCGGGCACGCCAGATGACGAAGCAGGATTACGAATATTATGATTACCTGCTGGCAGCGGACAGTATAATATTCAAAAATATGCTTCGAATCTGGCGGAGACCCGGAGCATAAAAATCTGCTGGATTACGCAAAACATCCGCGCGATATCGACGATCCGTGGTACCGGGGATTTCCCTGAAACCGCGTACCGGGACATCGGGGAGGGCTGCGAAGCATTCCTGGAGAGCTTCAAATGAAAAATGACTGCGAAACAGCGGAAAGTATCGCAGATTCGTTTCTACGAATGGCGTGTGTGAACTGTAACTTTGCAGATGCTTCAGGGAAAAGAGAACCACAAAGATTCCCCTACCTATTTAAGGAATGTATGCTACAATAAAAAGATATCAGGATCAAAAGCTCTTTTGCCTCTGATATCAGGACAACAGTATCCGTCATTGGGGGATGACTGATTATCAGATCATGCTGTTCCAAGGGTGCTGCGGGCAGCGAATAAGATCGGAGTTTTTGAATGAGTATCAATTCCATGATTTTTCTGACGGCTTTTTGCCGGTTGTATTTGTGTTGGACAGGCTGTGCGTGCGTAAAACAGCGCTGAAAAATATCCTGCTGCTTTTTGGCAAGCCTTGTGTTTTTATGCGTGGGGCGATCCGGTTTATATTGTCCTTTTACTTGTTTCGATTGCGGCAAATTACGGTATCGGACTGCTGCTTGATGTCAGCGGGATGAAAGCGTGGCGGCGAAAACCGTTCTGGCGGCGGGCATTTTGGTAAACCTGGGGATTCTTGGGTATTATAAATATTTTGACTTCTTTTTGCGGATTGTGAACCGGCTGACGGGAAGCGAACATGAGATGCGCAATATCCCGCTTCCGATTGGCATTTCGTTTTTACGCCGTTCGAGCGATTTCATATCTGATGGATTTATACCGCGGTCATTATGAGGCGGAGAAAAATCCGCTCAACATGGCGCTGTATATCTGTCCTTTTTCCCGAAAATTTCAGTCGGACCGATCGCGCGGTACCGCGATTTTGGACCGCAGCTGGTAAACAGACAGGAAACCGTGGAAAAGACAGCGGAAGGAATCCGGCGCTTTGCCTATGGACTTGGTAAAAAGGTACTGGTCGCAAACATTGTCGGCGCAAGTGTAGATAAGATCTATGCGCAGGACATTACAAATGTTACGGGCGTTATGGTGTGGTGCGCGGCGATTCTGTATGCGATTCAGATTTACTATGATTTTTCCGGTTTTCACGGATATGGCCATCGGTCTGGGCAAAATGTTCGATTCGATATTTGTGAAAACTTTGATTATCCATACCTGTCCGGTTCGATTCAGGAGTTCTGGCGCAGATGGCATATTTCCCTGAGCAGCTGGTTTGGGATTACCTCTACATACCGCTTGGCGGAAACCGGAAAGGAAAGGCTGGGACATATTTGAATCTGGCGATCGTCTTTTTGCGACCGGGTTATGGCATGGCGCGGATCGACAGCGTTTATCGCATGGGGCGCGCTGCACGGATTTTTCATCATTGTGGAGCGGATCGGCTTAAAAATTCTGGATAAAATCGGCTTTTTTGCGTTATGTATACACGGGACTCGTCGTTCTATTCGGCTGGGTGATTTTCCGGGTGGCAATCTGCAGCCGGCGCTGCAGTACATCCGCAGGATGCTGACACCGTGGCAGTATACGCAGAGCACCTATGCACTGCGGGAGCTGGTCGGAAACCGCTGCATTGTGATGGCGGTCATCGGCATCCTTGGCATGGGGCTGATACAGGCAGGCATCAAAAAGTTCTGCCGGCAGCGGAGAAATTAAAGGCGGCGTATTGGAACTGGTTTACTGCATGTTCCTGATCGCAGCGTCGATGCTGCTTTTGGTCAATCTAACCTACAGCCCTGCAATTTATCTGAATTTCTGAGTGGAGAATGCATATGAATAAAAAATGGCGGCGGCATGGTTGATTTGCTTTGCGCTTTTGCTTTTGATGCCGGGAGCTGTGTGGGCGGTAACAAAGGATCGTTTCAGACGGATGCGACGGAAAATACGGTTTCAACAGAGATTCCGAAGCTGACGAAGGACAATTACAGAGATTATCCGGGACTGGTGGAGAGCGTTTAACGCGGCGTTCTGTTTCGGAGTCAGCTGATTTCCTTTTCCAGCCTGACAGATTTAAAGCTGTTTTTGTGAAAAATCCATCAACGACAAGGTTGTGATTGGTTCGGATAACTGGTTGTTTTACAGCATGGAATCGGACATTGATGATTATAAGGGAACAAATCTGTTTACAGAAGGACAGCTTGCACAGATCGCATCGCAGCTTACGACATCGGAGCAGTGGCTTTCCAACCAGGGGCAGTGAATTTGTCCTGATGATTGCACCGAATAAGGAGACGATTTACGGAGAAGAGCATCTTCCTTCCTATTATAAAAAGGCGGAAGAAACGCGGACAGATCAGCTGATCGCTTATCTGAAGAAGAATACAGATATCCGTATTGTATATCCGAAAGAGGAAATGCTGAAATATAAGAAGGAATATTCCCTGTACTGGCACTATGACACGCATTGGAACGCTGCTGGCGGCTATATTGGGGCGAAAGCGCTGTTAAAGGAGTTGGGAGACGAGCTTCCAGAGGTGGAGGACATTACCTTTACTCCGGATACCTTTTCCGGATATGATCTTGCAAGAATGATGAATCTGCAGAGCTACTACGAAAAAAAATATGCCTGCGGAAGAAAATTATATCGTGACTGGTTACAACGGCAACAATTTGCAGGCAGTCTCTATTGACGATGCGACGGCTCTGGTGTATCATTCAGATGCGCCGGATACGAGAAAGCTGTTCATGGTGAGGGATTCCTTCGCCGGAGGAATGGCGGGAATGGTGGCGAGCAGCCTTTCAGACTGCTATATGGCTCATTGGAACGGATTTTTTACGCAATCTATGGTAGAAGAACAAAAGCCGGATGTTTTTGTTCTGGAGCTGGTAGAGAGACGGCTGGATTATCTGCTTTCTTTCTGCCTGACAGACTGAGCAGAAAGGTAACGGATGGGAACAAAAAAAAGGGAGAAGGCAGTTCCTTTGTAAAACAGGCTGGCATTCTGGCTGCTGCCGGCATTATCTGTCGAATTATCGGCCTATTGTACAGAAGCCCCCTGACGGGAATTATCGGAGAGACAGGAAACGGCTATTATGCGCCGGCGTATCGCTATTATCAGATGATTTTGCTGATCTCTTCCTATAGCATTCCGTCGGCGGTATCCAAAGTAATTTCACAGAGACTGGCAACCCACCAGTACAAAAATGCGCAGCGGATTTTTCACTGCTCGATTATTTATGTTGTTGTCGTGGGCGGAATCGCCAGTCTGTTTGCGTTTTTGGAGCGGATTTTCTGATTCCGGGACGGGCGGCGATGGTGCTTCGGACGCTTGCACCGACGATTTTCTTTTCCGGTCTGCTCGGCGTTTTGAGAGGATATTTTCAGGCGAACCGAAGCATGGTGCAGACGTCCGTTTCGCAGATTCTGGAGCAGATTTTAAATGCGGCGGTCAGCATGCTGGCGGCATGGGGGCTGATGCAGATGTTTGCTGGGGAAGACGAGCTGACCCGTGCTGCGTGGGGGGCAGTCGGAAGTGCAGTCAGGCCGGTGTCGGCGTGCTGATAGCATTGGCGTTTATGCTGATGATTTACCATATGAACCGGAAAATAATCCGCCGCAGGATAGAGCGGGATCGTTCAGAGATTTGCTGGAAACCGGCGAGATTTTCAAGATCATTCTTTTATGGTAACGCCGGTTCTGCTGAGTACGTTTGCATATAATGCGAGCGCACTGATCAACCAGACCCTGTATCTGAATCTGATGCAATCGGTACACAACGCTTCTTATGATGATATTACGATTATTAACGGTATTTACGATACGGAAGCGGTCGGACTTTCCAATATTCCGTTGCAATCGCGTCTGCGATGGCTTCCGCGATCCTGCCGAGCATTGCAGGAAGCTTTGAGACAAAGAAGAAAAAAAGACGTCCGGCACAAAATCAGCGTGGCGATCAAGACGATCATGTTTATCGCGATTCCGTCTGCAGTCGGCATGACGGTATTATCGAACCGATCGTATGGCTGTTATATAATACGAATACGGACAGCATCCGTCTGGGCGGACGCCTTCTGGCGGCGCTTGGTGCGAGCAGCGTGTTCTATTCCCTTTCCACACTGAGCAATTCGATTCTGCAGGCAGTCGGCAAGGCGTCGAAGCCGGTTACAAACGCGGTAATTGCGCTGGCGGTGCAGACTGTGGTGGCGGCAGCCTTCCTGATCTTTACAGATCTTGGTATTTACAGTTTGCCGATCGCCGTTACGGTATATTCCTTTATGATGTGCCTGTTAAATGGCATCGCGGTGAAAAAAAGCAACCGGCTATCATCAGGAAATCGAGAAGACGTTTGTCCTGCCGCTGGTATCCTCTGCGATCATGGGGCTTGTGGTTGCAGGTATTTATTATGGGCTGACGCTGACAGTGCTGAAAGGATATCTCGGCAATGCGGTTGCACTGCTGCTTTTCGGTGGCAATCGGCGGACTTGGCGTATTTTGCGGCGGCGTTAAAAGCTTGGCGTCATGTCGAAAAAGAACTGCTCGGAATTCCGGGCGGTATGATTATGAAATTTTGCGATGCATTTGCTGAAGAATTAGGCCGTAAATTTGTAATAAGGTAATAAATGCTGCAAGGCGGATTTTTACCGCCTGCGGGAGACAACCCCTGTACCTGAAATGGATTCAGCTGTTGCAGCAACGGAAAGTAACGATACAACCGGCACAGAAAATGCAGCAGCGGAGACGGAAAGCGTTGTTACAGAAGACTGGTTCGACCAGCTACCTGACCGGTCTGGAATGCACCGAAGAGAACGCGAACAGCGCCCGATGGCAGTTATGCTGAACAATATCAAGGCAGGAAGCCCCCGCAGGCAGGAATCGGACAGGCATCCGTGATTTATGAAGCGCCGATGGAAGGCGCGGATGTGACCGTCGATGCCGTTGTTTGAAAACTGGCAGAATCTGGATACGATCGGCTATATCAGAAGCAGCCGTGATTACTTTGTATACAGCGCACTGGAATTCGATGTGATTTATGCGCATTTCGGACAGGCTACCCTTTATGTCGGCGATCTGTTAAACAGTGATCTGGTGGACAACATCAGCGGCGCGGTTGCAGGAATTGACCGCCCGGCTTCCAAAGCGTTCATGCGGACGGATAAGCGGAAAGCACCCCACAATGTGCCACAACCGGTGAGGCACTGGCGAAGCGGCAGAGAAATTTGAATACAGCCTGACTTATCCACGATACGCATAAGCGAAATTTGCCTTTGCACCTCTGGGCGAAAAGGCAGACTATCGGATAACGATACCGTTGTCCTGATGTATCCCGGCGGTGAAAAGATCGGTGTTGGAAACGGATACTCTAATGTGCAGGCTTATTTTGAATATAACGAAGAAGACGGAAAATATTACCGTTATCAGTACGGTGACAAGCATATTGACGAGACAACCGGCTTAAACAGCTGGCAGTCGATAACGTTATTTTCCAGTATTGTCACGGCGAGTCTGGATTCCAAAGGCTATATGGTATTTGATGTGCACGGCGGCTGTGGCCTGCGCAGATCTGACCAATTACAAGGTTCAGGTATTTACCGGAGGTAAGATGGCAGAAGCTGAACCTGGTCAAGATATTCGATACCGATCCGGCGCTGTATGTGGATGCAGATTTGTAACCGATCCGGCTAAATCGTGAAAACATGGGTTTGCTCTGATCTGGAACGAACATGCGGATGACGCTGTACTGAAGTAATCCGAAAATCTGAGAGGTACACGATAGTATGAAAAAGTTTTGGGCAAGTTTTCGTCTGGCTTTTTCGATGTATTCGATTTTTCCCTGCCGGCAGATCAAAAACCCGTAGAAATATGAAGTATATTCTGATTTTTCTAGCTCTGGCACGATTATCGGGTTCATTCTAAAACAGTGGCAGGTGATCAGCCCCGTATCTGATCGATAAAGATCTGCTGGGCGCGGTTGTCTGTGCGATGCTTCCGATCTTTTTATCGGGCGGCGCGTTTCTGGATGGTTTCTTCCGGACAGTAGATGCGCTCGTTCCCATCAGCGAGGAAGTCAAGCTGGAAATCCTGCGGGATTCCCACAGCGGATACTCGCAATTATTATCTGTGTCTGCTATTTCTTCCTGATCGTCGGTCTTTGGAGCGAAATGCCCGCTGGACAACTGGCCGGTTCTTTGCATATGGCTTCATACTTTCCAGAGCGCTCTATGGTCTTTCGATCGAATGCTTTCCGCATTCGCAGCAATGCCCTGTATGTCGGAAAAGGCAAAGCAGAGGAATTGTGATCGCATTTATGATCGCTTATATCGTGATTCTTAGTGGGCATGCTGATGTGCGACATTCAGGTAGCGATTCCGGTGTCTGGTCGGTGCACTGCCTGCATTTTTGTACTATTGCTATGTGGCGTTCCATCATTTCGGGGAATTACAGAGGATATTGCATGCTTCTTTGTTCAGGTGTGTGAAATTATGATGCTGCTCAAGTTGTACCGCTGACCAGCACAGTGAATGAGACTGGATATTGCAGGGGAATTGAAACGGGTTAGAATGCACGCTCTGCGAGCATTTATTGTCAGCGAATTGTAACTGTTATGAGCCGGTGCAGATGTTTTAATCTGTAGCGGCTCAGTTTGCCGTGGTGGCGTGCCTGCACCGCAGATTGCAGTGTATCGCACCTGCCTTTCATTTTTTACTTTGTCCGTTGTTCGCTGCGCTCGGCCTAAACTGCTCCCTTCGCATAGACCGCTGCGCCCAGCATTCCGGCAGCGTTCCGAGAACTGCAGTGACGATCGTACAGCAGCCATAGGGAATCCGCAATGCATGGGGTATCAGAATTTCACGGGTGTACTGAAGCAAAGGCGATCGCCCATACGGGACATGCCGCCGCCGACGATGATGATTTCCGGATTGTACAGGCTGAAAACGGCGCACAGACCGTAGCCGAGCAGCTCTCCGGTTTCTCTCATGGTCTCAATAGCAACAGCATCCCCGTCATCGTAGGCACGGGAAAGCATGTCTGCAGTGACCTTATCAAGGTCATTATCTACCCAGTCACAGATGATGCTGTGCTGTCCCAGTTGGACTTTTTTCCCGAAAGGTGCGCAAAATACCGAGGGCAGAAACATAGCGCCCAAGGCAGCCGAGCTTCCGCAGCGGCATTCCCGTCCTTCACGGAACATGATATGCCCGATTTCGCCTGCAACCGGTGTAGCGCCGTAGATCACGCGTCGTCGATGACCGCAGCGCCGCCAAGCCCGGCCTCCAGGGTGATCATCAGGACGTTATTGCGGTTTTTGCTACCCGAATTTCCATTCCCCATAGAGATTGACACGTGCATCATTATCGATATAGGTCGGGATATGAAGATGGTTCTCCATCCAGGCGACGATTGAACCTCCTCCATTTCGGAAAATTCGAGAAAACGGAAAACCGTTTTTTGATATCGAGGATGCCGGGGACGCCGATGCCCATGCAGGTGATATCCTGACAGGTCAGGTGAAGCTCATCGAGAAGTGCCAGAATAGCATCATAAATGCGATTGAACGTGCTCGAACCGAAGCGAACTTCGGTGGGTGTGCGCTTTTCCCCGAGCTTATGAAAAATCATCGAAAAACAGAAATTTTGATATTGGTATTCCACCGAGAGATCAAGCCCGGATATAGGTCGTCATAAAATCCTCCTATTTACAGGTGCGTTTGCCGAAAAGCAGGAACTGCAATTGCGTGTTTTTAGATAGTTGAAAACGTTTATATCCGTTCTTTTTTTCAGTACATAACATATGCCCCGTGGAAGAAAAAAGCGGAACTGATAAAATAGTGTAAGAATATGCAGTTCATGCCCTGTGTCTTTTTATGTACAGATTTCAAACGCACAAGATGCAGAAAAGAAGGATAATACTATGATTGCAGAACAATATCGAAAAATGCTGGATGCAAAGTCAGTGATCCGCAGTTGTCCGAGAAGGCGACGAAGCGGGCGCAGATAATTAGTGCAGAGAATGTGGTCTGATTACAGCCTGGGAAATCCGTCCGTACTCCTACATCGGCAGAGCTTACTAAGGCACCGCCATCTGATTGATAGCGAAGATCCGATGACCCCGCACGGCTACAGCCCGATGCTCGGTAACATCACGTCTGTGAAGACGGCGATTGCGGAGTCCTTTAAACTGCAGATTTGACATGAACTACGGACCGAGCATATTTTTCCGGTTTCCGCAGCAGCGGCGGCAATCGCGCATGCTGCGTACTGTGCCGGGGATGAAGTGCTGACCTTTGCCCGTTTTTCCCGGAATATCATCCACAGCGTAGATCTGACCGGAGCCGTTTTAAAGGCAACTGCGGACACGAAGAGCTTCCAGATCAATTTCGGAAGCGTTTGAAGAAATGTTGGGACCGAGAGTTGCGGCAGTGTTGGTGAATACACCGAACAATCCGTCCGGCGCAGTTTATTCGGCGGAAGACGTTGACGAAGCTGGCAGAGGTTTCTGACGAAAAGCAGAACAATACGGGCATGATATTTTCCTGATTTCGGATGAACCGTAATGGGAAATCGTATTTGACGGCAAACAGCAGCCGTATGTATCGAAATTTTATGCCAATACGATCAGCTGCTACTCTTTTTCCAAGGCGCTGTCGCTGCCGGGCGAGAGAATCGGCTATCTGGCGGTCAATCCGGCGTGTCCGTATGGCGGAGATCGTAAATATGTGCGGACAGATTTCGAGGGGACCGGCCATAACCGCCCGGACGTCCCTGATGAAGCTGGCGGTATCGAAGGTGCTCGACCTGACCTCCGATTTCTGTCTATGAAAAAGAACCGCAACCTGCTCTACGAATGCCTGACGGACTGTGGCTTCGAGGTTGTGAAGCCGGAAGGGAACCTTTTTACATCTTCCCGAAAGCCCCGGAAGCAGACGCGGCGGCATTTTGTCAGAGTTGCAGTACGACCTGTGCTCGTTCCGGCGGGATTCGTTCGGTTGTCCCGGATATTTCCGCATGGCATATTGCATCGATACAGAAGGTGGAGCGTTCTGCTGGTGTTGCGCAAAATGATGAAAGAAATCTATGTTGAATGAAAAGTCCTTGATATCATAAATGAGTGAAACGACAAATGAGACAGCAGGAGTAGCCATAGCAAGAGGAGCATATCTAAGGATAACAGCGGGACTGGTGCTGGAGGGCGGCGCGATGAAGGGCGCTTACACCGCCGGCGTGCTGGATTTTTTCTGGATGCAGGAATCGACTTTGCCAAATGCCACGGTTCTGGTGGGAGCGTGCTACCAGCAGTTATCTTTCCAGACAAAAAGGCAGACAGTACAGCGTTTTACCGACTATCTTGAGGATAAAAACTATTGGGGGACTTTCTTCGAGCCTGTTAAAACTGGCGATTATTTCAACGTCCAGATGTGTTATCACGATATCCCGGAACATTTAAACCATTCTGACTACGAGACGTTTGATAAAAATCCGAGTAAAGGATACGGTCGTAAACCAACATAGAAACCGGACTGGCTGAGTATCTTCCGATGAAAATATGCGCAGGGATATCGAGGCAGTGCGGGCATCGGCACGATGCCGCTTTTGTGTCCAGACCGGTAGAGATCAACGGAAAGATGTACTTAGACGGCGGACTTGCGGATTCTATCCCGCTTCTGCATGCCAGACGGACGGATGCCGCAAAATGCTCGTTGTGATGACAAAAGAGACGGGCTATCGTCGTGTCCAGCCAAAGCATCTGGAACTGATCAAAGCCGGTAGATATGCGAAATATCCGGAAGGTGACGAGCTGATGGTGCAAACCTCCTGCGCAGCAGCCTATAACCAGCAGCTGGATTATCTGGAAGCGAGTAAAAATGGCACTGGTGTTTTTGATTCAGCTATCCCACCCAAAAATGAAGTGGGACGCATCGAAAAAACAGGAAAAGCTGCGCGCTTTATGAAGAAGGATATCAGGAAGCAGCGCGCCGCAAGGAAGAGAGCTGATCGCTTTTCTGAAAATAAAGGAGGCAGAAAATGTTATCATTTATTGAAATTTTTAAAGGCGATTCTGTTCGAATCGTGAGGCATCACCGAGTGGCTGCCCGTCAGCAGCACAGGTCATATGATTCTGTTAAAATGAGTTCGTTCATATGAACGTTTCAGAGGAATTCTGGGATATGTTCCTGGTTGTCATCCAGCTGGGCGCGATTTTAGCGGTTGTGCTGCTGTTCTGGAAACAGATCTGGCCGTTTACCTACCGGAAGGTCCAAACGAACGGCATTGTGAAAAAGGACATCATGAAAATGTGGTTCAAGATCATTGTTGCCTGCATTCCGGCGGCAGTAGTCGGTCTGCTGTCTGACGATATCCTTGAAAAATATCTTTACAACCCGATTACGGTTGCAGTGATGCTGATCCTGTTCGGTATCGGATTTATCCTTGTAGAAAAATGGTCATAAAGGAAAACGTGTGCAAGAGTCCGCAGTCTGGCACAGCTTACCTATAAGGATGCGTGATTATCATCGGTCTGTTCCAGCTGATTGCGGCAATCTTTCCATAACCTCCCGTTCCGAGCAACCATTCTGGCGGTCTGATGATCGGCGTTTCCAGAACCGTTGCGGCAGAGTTTACGTTCTTTCTGGCGATCCCGGTTATGCTGGGGGCGAGCCTGTTAAAGGTGATCCGCTTCGGCTTTGCGGCTTTTTCAATGGCGGAGGCAGTGATCCTGCTGGTTGGCATGGCAATTGCTTTTATTGTATCCGTGCTTGTGATTCGCTTCCTGATGGGCTACATCAAAAACATGACTTCAAGGTGTTTGGTTGGTATCGAATCGTACCGGTATCTGGTGTTGCTGTATTTCTTTTGTATCAAACAATAGAATGCTCGCTCTGCGAACATTCTATTGTCATGAATAATAGATTGCAAAAGCTGCTTTGCGGCGGGCAATCGGTAGAAACTGATTGAATTGTGGACTGTCCGGTGCGATGTCCCTTTTTTGTTTCTGATAATAGAATACATGTCGTAAGAGTCACATCTTGCCGGGAAATGTAAAAATTTTACATGAATTTTACAAAAAACGGTGGGCAGATTTTACGACGCCTGTTACAATGAGCTGGAAACGAAGATCAGATCAAAAGGAGAGTTATGCAACTGAAGGAATTTCGGTATTGTTTTCATTTATCGGCGGCCTGGGGATGTTTCTATACGGCATGCATGTAATGGCGAATGGCCTACAGCATTTTGCGGGCGGAAAGATGCAGCGGCTGATGAGCTTCCTGACACAGAACAGGCTGATGGCAATCCTGGTAGTAACCTCGTCACGGCCGGTGATTCAGAGCTCTTCCGCGACGACGGTTATGGTAGTTGGCTTTGTCAATGCCGGAATGTTGAATCTGTCGCAGGCAGTCGGTGTTATCATGGTGCGAATATCGGAACAACGATTACCGCATGGCTGGTATCATTAAGTGAGTTCAAGCGTTTAAACCCTGAATTTTATGCACCTTTGCTGTTAGGGATCGGTGCATTTGTTATTCTGTTTACAAAATCAGAGAAAAGAAGCAAATTGGTGAAATCCTGATCGGTTTCGCGATCCTGTTTATCGGACTTTCTTTTATGTCCGACGCGATTAAGCCCTATCGGGATTCCCGGTGTTTTCAATGCCTTTACGGTGCTCGGTAAAAATCCGGTATTGGCGATACTGACTGGTACGGTTGTCACGGCAATCATCCAGAGCTCTTCTGCATCGGTCGGTATTTTTGCAGACGCTGGCGATGAACGGATCGTCAACTGGAGATCTGCGGTGTTTATTACACTCGGACAGAATATTGGTACTTGCGTGACAGCGCTTTTGTCCGGTGTTGGTTCTGACAGAAACGGCAAGCGCGCGGCGGTAATTCATCTTTGTTTAATGTCATCGGTGCAGTGCTGTTTGGAGTGGCTATGTACGTGCTGTTTTTGATTTTCCCGGCATGGGGAGCGTCTACGATGAACAGTGTAGATATTTCCATTTTCCACAGTATTCAACATTACCTGTACAGTTGTGATGCTTCCATTTGCAGAAAAGCTGGTATGGATTTGAAAGTTTGTGCCTGGCAGCGACCAGACAGCAGGAGAACTCGAAGGCAGCGAAGCAAAAAGATGGCGAAGCGCTTAGACAGCAGAGTACGGCAATCCGCTCTTTGCGCTGGCAACGGTAGTGCAGGAGGTTTCCGTGATGGGGCATGCGACCCGCCAGAACCTGGAGCTTGCGCTTGCAGCCGTGTCAGAAGAAAATCCGCAGAAGGCGCAGAAGGTATACGAGCGGGAAAAAGATATCAACAGTATGGAAAAATCCCGACGGAGTTTTTGTGGAGGTAGATAATCTTTCCTTGACAGAAAGGCAGGAGCAGGTGAAAAACCTTGTTTTATACGGTCAGCGACATCGAACGGCGGCGATCATGCGGAAAACATCGCAGAGCTGGCGGAGACGCTATCGAAAAATTCCGGCAGTTTTTCCAAAAAGGAAAGCGGATCTGAACTGATTTCCGCCCAGACAATGCAGTCCTTGCAGATTGCGTGGTAGAATCGAGGGAAACAGGTTCTGTTAAGTCTGCAAATGCAGTCAAATGTGCTGGAACAGAGCGTGGACCAGCTTGAGGAAGAAATGCGCGAAAACATACAACAGTGCAGCTTTTCTTAGATGAAAGAGCCGATGGTGATTTTGTAGTGCTTGAGGGCGTGATGGGATTATATGACGGGCTTGGCGGAATATATGAGCAGGGTTCGTCATACCATCTGGCAAAGGTGACGCAGACTCCGATAATACTCGTGGTGGACGCAAAGGGCATGGGAAAGTCAGTGCTTGCTCTTATAGCCGGTTTTTTGCAGTATGACACGCATCACTTGATTAAGGGGTTCTGCTCAATCGGATGTCGAAGGGCTATTATGACATCATAAAGCCTCTTATAGAGATGGAGCTTTCCGTAAAAGTAGTCGGGTATTTCCCGGAACAGAAGGATATCGGGCTTTCAAGCAGACATCTGGGGCTTGTCATGCCGGATGAGCTTTCAGATATAAAAAACAGCTCAATGAAACTGCCGACAGACTAAAAAAGACTATAGATATGGATTTGTTTATAGATATAGCAGAAGCGGCAGATGAAATTGGGGACAGCGAAAATGCAGATGTATATAATGAAAAAAATATAGGTAATTGTGATCAAAATGAATTTTCGCAAAATAAAGCAATAAATACCGTAAACATAGCTGTTGCCATGGACGAAGCATTCTGCTTTTATTACGAAGATAACCTCAGGCTCCTTGAAAAATGCGGTGCAAAATTACAGTATTTTTCACCGCTTCACGATACCAAGCTTCCAAACGATTGTGATGCAATGCTGCTTGGAGGCGGTTATCCGGAGCTGTATGCAAAGGAACTGAGTAAAAACGTATCTATGCTGAATGCCATAAAAAAGCTTTTAGAGCCGGAATGCCGACGGTTGCAGAGTGTGGAGGATTTATGTACCTTCACACATATATCCATAATATCTGTGATGATACAGATGAGCAAAATAAAGCAGATATACAAAACAAAGCAGATATACAAAATGATATGAATAAGTCGCAGCTTGTGGGGGCACTGGATGGTGGGCGTCATTTTAAGGGAAAGCTTGTCAGGTTCGGATATATTGAGCTTGCGGAAAAGCATAGCGATTTTCTACCGTCAAATGAAAAAATAAAGGCGCATGAATTTCATTATTACGACAGCACCGATAACGGAGCCGATTGTATTGCGACCAAGCCGGCCACAGGCAGAAGCTACGACTGCGTGATAAGCCATGATAATTACTGGCTTGGATTTCCGCACCTGTATTATCCGTCAAATCCGCATTTTGCAGAGAGCTTTGTGAGAAAAGCATATGAATATAGAAGGAATAAAAATGGAAAACTCTTATAAATACTTTAAAAACACAGATTGCAAATATTTTCCGTGTCACAAGGGACTTTCGGATGACTTTAATTGTCTGTTTTGTTATTGTCCTATGTATAGTATGCCAAACTGTCCCGGAAGTAAGACCTACGTAGAGAAGAATGGCAAAAAAAATCAAGGTATGTACAGACTGTACGTTTCCACACAGACCGGAAAATTATGATAAAATCATACAGATTTTGATTAGGAATAATAATAACTGAATTATGGCCTAAAGCCGTTCGGAGGTTTTGCATAACATAAAAATATGGCAGGAAGGAGATGTTTTATATGCCTTATCTTACAGAGAGGTCTTCCGTTTGAAGTAAAAATACCATCTGCCAGACCTGTTGATATCAGCGCATTATCAGAGGTAGAGTTCAATGAAGAATTAGAGAAGGGATATGCGGATATGCAGGCTGGACGGACAAAAAATGCCAGGAAAGCTTTTTTCTGATATTCGCAAAGATTATGGCTTATGATATATGAAATAGAAGTATCAGAACAGGCTGACAGTGATTTGAGAGGAATCTTTGAATGGTTGTAACAATACTTAGAGTAATGTATGCAGGACGGGATATAGACAATCAGCTAAATATACCCACAAAGCAATAAGAAATATGATATAAAGCAGTCTTTCACATTTAGGATTGACTGCTTTTTCGTATCATTTGACGCAAATGCGGAAATAGAAAAACTTGAAAAAATGGTGTAAAAGTGGTGTAAATACCGTCAAAATCAATTTAATAGAAAATTAATAAAGCCTGAAACCCCAGTAAAATCAAGGGTTTCAAAATTTTATTAAAAAATTAGCACTCGAGGGTTGACATTGCTAATAGGTGGTGGTATGTTATGTACAGATAAAAATTAGCACTCCAAAATACAGAGTGCTAACAAATTAAAAAGCATACTTCAGATGGAGCGTGTGACCAATGGAAAATGAAAACAAAGAACTAGAATTGAGCGAGAGACAGCTTACCATACTGGATGCGATCATCCGCAATTATCTCGCCACAGGAGAGCCGGTTGGCTCACGTACAATTTCAAAATATACAGATCTTAATCTGAGCTCGGCAACAATCAGAAATGAGATGAGCGACTTAGAGGAGATGGGCTATATAGTACAGCCACATACCTCAGCAGGAAGAATTCCTTCGGATAAGGGCTACAGATTATATGTAGACCATCTTATAGAGACCAATGATAAGAAGGAAAAAGAGCTTTCTGATATGAAGGAGCTGGTCATTGAAAATACCGAGAAGATGGAGCAGGTGTTAAAGCAGGCGGCAAAGGTACTTGCAAGCAATACCAATTATGCCACACTCGTTTCTGCACCGGATGTCAATCACAACAAGGTGAAATTTATCCAGCTTTCACAGGTTGACGACCAGCACCTGCTTGCAGTAATTGTTATGAATAATAATATGGTCAGAAACAAGATGCTTGATTTATATGAGCCACTTGACAATGAGACGATACTTAAGCTCAACATTCTGCTTAACACCTCATTAAACGGACTTGCAATGAACGAGATTAATCTTGGAAACATTGCAAGCATAAAGGAAAGAGCCGGTATTCATTCAGGAATTGTCTCTGATGTGATTGATGCATTGGCACAGACCTTCGCGGAGAGTGAGGATCTTAAGATTTACACCAGCGGAGCGACAAATATTCTGAAGTATCCTGAGCTTTCGGATTCCAATAATGCAGCGACACTTTTGTCAGCATTTGAGGAAAAGGAAGAACTAGCAAGCCTTGTTACTGAATCCCTATCCGATTCCGAGAAGAAGGACAATGGAACAGGTATTCAGGTTTATATAGGAAATGAATCTCCGATCCAGACCATGAAGGACTGCAGTGTTGTCACTGCGACATATGATCTGGGTGAGGGCGTAAAGGGCACGATAGGAATTGTCGGACCAAAGCGTATGGATTATGAAAAAGTAATGGATAATCTAAAGACTCTTAAATCCCAGTTAGATGGAATTTATAAGAAGTCTGAGGATGAAACATAGGAAGGTGGTCAAAAAATGCCAGAGGATATTAAAAAGAAACAATCGACAATGAGACTGCAGAAAACAAAGCAGAAGAGATAGAGATTGAAGGAGCTGATGAGGAAAGCACTCAGGCAGCCGAAGAAACAAAAGATACAGATGTGAATGAAACTGAATCAGATGATGATGTCTTTAGCTGATGCAGATGCAAAAGCAGATGAAAAGTCAGATGAAAAGAAAGGTCTTTTCAAGAAAAAAAGAAAAAAGACAAGAAGGACGAGCAGATTGAAGAGCTTAACGACCGTCTGAAAAGACAGATGGCAGAGTTCGAGAACTTCCGCAAGAGAAGTGAGAAGGAAAAATCCCAGATGTTTGACATGGGAGCAAAGACAATAGTTGAGAAAATCCTTCCTGTAATCGACAATTTCGAGAGAGGTCTTGCAGCAGTACCGGATGATAAGAAGGATGATCCTTTTATCACAGGTATGGATAAGGTCTACAAGCAGATGCTCACAGAGCTTGATGCTGCAGGTGTAAAGCCAATAGAGTGCGTAGGACAGGAGTTTGATCCTGATTTCCATAATGCAGTGATGCAGGTTGAAAATGATGAACTTGAGTCAGGCACCGTAGCACAGGAGCTTCAGAAGGGCTATATGTACAAGGATTCAGTGGTACGCCACAGCATGGTATCGGTAGTACAGTAATGATGTGTACATCTATCCGGCATGACAGTGAATCAGATTTATATGAATGCAGACAGCATTTAAAGGGATTCATGTGAGACAACGGATGGTTACAAATAAATGAAACATGTAAAAACACTATATTTAATAGGAGGAAAAGAAAATGGGCAAGATCATTGGTATTGACTTAGGAACAACCAACAGCTGTGTAGCTGTTATGGAAGGTGGAAAACCTACCGTTATTGCAAACCAGGAGGGTGCAAGAACTACTCCTTCAGTAGTTGCTTTCACAAAGACAGGAGAGAGACTTGTAGGTGATCCTGCAAAGCGTCAGGCAGTTACTAATGCTGATAAGACAATCTCTTCTATCAAGAGACATATGGGTACAGATTACAAGGTTGAGATTGATGACAAGAGCTACAGTCCACAGCAGATTTCCGCTATGGTACTTCAGAAATTAAAGGCTGATGCAGAAGGATACCTTGGAGAAAAGGTTACAGAGGCAGTTATCACAGTTCCAGCTTACTTCAACGATGCACAGCGTCAGGCAACCAAGGATGCCGGAAAGATTGCAGGTCTGGATGTAAAGCGTATCATCAACGAGCCTACTGCAGCAGCACTTGCATATGGCCTTGATAACGAAAAAGAGCAGAAGATTATGGTTTATGACCTTGGTGGTGGTACATTTGATGTATCTATCATCGAGATTGGTGACGGAGTCATTGAAGTATTATCTACAAACGGTGATACACATCTTGGTGGTGATGATTTTGATAACAAGATCACACAGTGGATGATCGATGAGTTTAAGAAGGCAGAGGGTGTTGATCTTTCTACCGACAAGATGGCTTTACAGAGATTAAAAGAAGCTGCCGAGAAAGCAAAGAAGGAACTTTCTTCCGCAACTACTACAAATATTAACTTACCATTCATCACAGCTACTGCTGAGGGACCAAAGCACTTTGATATGAACCTCACCAGAGCAAAATTTGATGAATTAACACATGATCTCGTAGAGAGAACTGCAGTACCTGTACAGAACGCTATGAAGGATGCAGGCGTTACAAATGCAGACCTTGGACAGGTATTACTTGTAGGTGGTTCTACACGTATTCCGGCGTACAGGACAAGGTAAAGCAGATGACAGGAAAAGAGCCAAGCAAGTCTCTTAACCCTGATGAGTGCGTAGCAATCGGTGCTTCTATCCAGGGAGGTAAGCTTGCAGGAGATGCAGGTGCCGGCGACATCCTTCTTCTTGATGTAACTCCACTTTCACTTTCTATCGAAACAATGGGTGGTGTAGCTACAAGACTGATCGAGAGAAATACAACTATTCCTACAAGAAAGAGCCAGATATTCTCTACAGCCGCTGATAACCAGACAGCCGTTGATATCAACGTAGTACAGGGTGAGAGACAGTTCGCCCGCGATAATAAATCACTCGGACAGTTCAGACTTGATGGTATCCCACCAGCACGTCGTGGAGTTCCACAGATTGAGGTTACATTCGATATCGATGCAAATGGTATCGTAAATGTGTCTGCAAAGGATCTGGGAACAGGTAAGGAGCAGCATATCACAATCACTGCAGGCTCCAATATGTCTGATGAGGATATTGATAAGGCAGTCAAGGAAGCGGCTGAGTTTGAAGCACAGGATAAGAAGAGAAAAGAAGCAATCGATGCCAGAAATGAAGCTGAGAGCTTTGTATTCCAGACAGAGGATGCATTAAAGCAGGTAGGAGATTCTGTTGATGCCGCTGATAAGTCAGCAGTTGAGGCTGATATCGCAGCAGTTAAGTCATTCCTTGATGCACATAAAGAGGCAGAGGCTATGACAGAGGCTGATGTTGCAGAGCTCAAGGCAGCACAGGAGAAGCTCACACAGAGTGCTCAGAAGGTATTTGCAAAGATGTATGAGCAGGCTCAGGCAGCGCAGGGAGCAGCAGGAGCAGGACCTGACATGAATGCAGGAGCAGGTCAGGCAGGTCCTGATATGAATGCAGGTGCTTCAAACGGTGCAGATGATGATGTCATCGATGCAGATTTCAAGGAAGTATAATTAAACAGATGCTGCCATAATGATATGAGGATTAATGACCTGTAATCCGGGTTATCAATCAAAGCATCATAATGGCTGCGTAAAGTAAAATCACTCGCAAGGTTGGCCGCTTTGGCCGGCCTTGCGAATTAGTTGTATAATAAAAGGAATTTTCAATTATGGCAGAAAAAAGAGATTATTATGAGGTATTAGGAGTATCTAAGACCGCTACAGATGCAGAGATTAAAAAAGCCTTCAGACAGCAGGCAAAGAAATATCATCCTGACATTCATCCGGGTGATAAAGAGTGTGAGGAGAAGTTTAAGGAGGCTCAGGAGGCCTATGCCGTATTGTCTGATCCGGATAAGAGACGCCAGTATGATCAGTTCGGTCATGCAGCATTTGATGGCACAGGCGGTGGAGCCGGTGGCTTTGATTTCTCAGGCATGGATATGGGGGATATTTTTGGGGACATTTTCGGAGATTTCTTCGGAGGTGGAAGAAGCAGTGGCAGAAGAAATGGTCCTGCACAGGGTGCAAATGTCCGTCTCAGTGTAAGAATTTCTTTTGAGGAAGCTATATTTGGCTGCACAAAGGAGCTTGAATTCAACTATAAGGAGACATGCTCTACCTGTGGCGGCAACGGAGCTAAGCCGGGCACATCTCCTGAGACATGTACCCAGTGTAATGGTACAGGTAAGGTTGTCAGACAGAGTCAGTCTCTGTTTGGAGTAGTGCAGAATGTCACAACATGTCCATCCTGTGGTGGTTCGGGCAAGGTTGTAAAGGATAAGTGTCCTACATGTCACGGTACAGGCTACAATACCAAGAAGGTCAGAAAAAGACTGTTGAGATTCCAGCCGGTATAGATAATGGACAGTGTGTCAGAATACGTGAATACGGCGAGCCGGGCATAAATGGCGGACCGCGTGGAGATCTTCTTGTTGAAGTTATTGTTTCAGGCAGCAGGGATTTTGAGCGTCAGGATGTTAATATCTTTTCAAAGGCATCCATCTCGTATGCTATTGCAGCCTTAGGTGGAGATATAAGAATCAAGACTGTTGATGGAGATATTATATACACAGTTGCACCGGGTACACAGACAGGTACACGTATCCGCTTAAAGGGCAAGGGTGTTCCTTCAACAAGAAATAAAGCAATAAGAGGTGACCATTATGTCACACTTGTTGTCAATACGCCTACAGGTCTGTCTAAGGATGCTAAGGAGGCTCTTAAGAAGTTTGATGAGCTTTCAGGCGGCTCTCTGACCAAGGAGGGCGGAGCTTCTACTGATTCTAAAAAGAAAAAAGGATTTATGGATAAGCTCAAGGAGTCTTTGGACGATCTGTAAATAGATGATCTGTAATAGATGTCCTATAATATATGTCCCGCCATGTGTGGCGGGGCATTTTTTAGGCTATTTTACGTATAAAAAAATGGGGCTTTTATACAGCACATTTTTATGGTATTATATGAGATAAGTTGTGGAGGCAGTCGTATGACTGCCTTGTAAAATGTACGGAAATGTTTTGAAATAAAACTGTATTTATACTATGTATCTATTTTATTAAGAGAGGATTTTTATATGAAGTGGAAGAAATACACGATTGAGACAACAACCGCGGCTGAGGATTTCATGAGCAGCATGCTTATGGAGCTTGGTATCGAGGGGATGATTGAGGGGAATCGAGATTGAAGACAATATTCCCTTACCAAAGAAGATCAGGCGGATATGTTTATTGATTTTCTGCCGGAACTTCCTCCGGATGAGGGCATCAGCCATGTGAGCTTTTATGTGGAAGAAGACGGCAGTGATCAGTCAGATATGCTTAGAAAGGTAAAGCTTGGACTTGAGGATTTAAGAGATACTGTTGATGTGGGAAGCGGTGTGATTTCGTCATCTGAGACAGAGGATCTCGACTGGATTAATAACTGGAAGAAGTATTTTTCATCATTTACAATCGTGATATATTGATTAAGCCTACATGGGAAGAGGTAAAGCCTGAGGATGCGGATAAATTTATGATAGAAATTGATCCGGGAATCTCCTTTGGTACAGGAAAGCACGAGACAACACAGCTTTGTATCAAGCAGCTTATCAAGTATATTGAGGGCGCAAAGGAAGCACCTACAGTGCTTGATGTGGGCTGTGGAAGCGGAATCCTTTCAATTGTAGCTTTAAAGCTTGGTGCAAAGGAGGTTGTAGGTACTGACCTTGATGCTGACTGCATGATTTCTACGCGTGACAATATGCAGGTCAATCATCTGGATGAGAAGCTTGGCACGTTTTATGTCGGCAATCTCATTGATGATACAGAGCTTCAAAAGAAGGTCGGTACAGAAAAATATGATATCGTTGTTGCAAATATCCTTGCTGATGTCATCATTCCTATGGCACCTGTTATTCCTGACAGATTAAAGGAAGGCGGATATTTTATTACATCGGGTATCATAGATTTCAAGGAAAATGAAGTTAAAGAGGCTATCGAAGCAGCGGGGCTTAAGGTGATAGAAATCAATCATCAGGGTGAATGGGTCAATATCACTGCGCAGAAGCTGACTAAATAGTTTTGTGGATTATGTATCAGTTTTTGTAGAGGAAGAGCAGGTTCATTCTGACAGCAATATCTCAATCACCGGAGGTGACGAATGTACTGCGCATGAAAACGGGGGAAAAAATAAGAGTAAGCTCAAAATCCGGACAGGCATATTTCTGTCACATATCATCGATTCTGGATGATGAGGTCATCGCAGCTATTGACAGTGCAGATGAGACAGGCACAGAGCTTGACAATCACATCGTGCTGTATCAGGGGCTGCCAAAGGGCGATAAGATGGAGCTTATTATTCAAAAGGCTGTGGAGCTTGGTGTATCTGAGATAGTACCGGTTGCCATGAAAAACTGTGTGGTAAAGCTGGATGAAAAAAGGCAGCAAAAAGCTGCAGAGATGGCAGGCTATCGCTGAGAGCGCAGCAAAGCAGTCAAAGCGCACTGTGATTCCCACTGTGAAGCAGCCGGTTACATACAAGGAAGCTTTGAAAATCGCTTCAGAGCTTGACAGCACGCTGGTGCCATATGAGAATGAGCGATTGGCATGGATGCGACAAGAGAGATAATGGGGCAGCTCAAGGCTGGTCAGACTATCGGTGTTGTCGTGGGTCCTGAGGGCGGATTTGCACCGGAGGAGATAGCACTTGTGGATGAGCATGCCACAATGCACAGAATAAGCTTGGGACGCAGGATTTTACGCACGGAGACAGCAGGACTTGCTGCACTTGCCATGCTTGTATACAATTTGGATGTATAGACAGTAGAGATACTTAACAGTTAAGAAGTAGAAGTTAGGAGCAAAAATGGAAGCATATTTGGATAATTCTGCCACAACCAGATGCTCAAAAGCAGCGGCAGATATGGTTTATAAGCTGCTTACAGAGGATTACGGTAATCCTTCATCACTTCATATGAAGGGCGTTGAGGCAGAAAAATTATATTAATGATGCTAAGAAAAAAGATTGCAAAGACACTCAGGGTGCAGGATAAGGAGATACTATTTACATCCGGCGGCACAGAGTCGAATAATACTGCAATAATAGGCGCTGCAATGGCCAATAAGCGTGCAGGAAGGCATATAATCACATCTTCTGTAGAGCACGCATCGGTTTTGTCTGTGATGCAGTTTCTGGAGGAGCAGGGCTTTGAAATCACATATCTGCCTGTAAACCATGACGGCGTGATAAGTGTTGAAGAGTTGAAAAATGCCGTAAGGGAGGATACAATTCTTGTATCGCTTATGCATGTAAACAATGAGATTGGCGCAGTTATGCCGATTGAGGAGGCGGGAGCAGCTATAAAAAGAGAAAATCCTGCCACACTTTTTCATGTGGATGCCATACAGTCATACGGTAAGCTTGAAATCAGACCAAAGCGCATGAATATAGACATGCTTTCAGTCAGTGGACACAAGATTCACGGACCAAAGGGCAGCGGATTTTATATATAAAAGGACAAGACTAAAATCAAGCCGATTATATACGGAGGCGGCCAGCAGAAGGGGCATGCGCTCAGGTACGGAAAATGTTCCTGCATATGCAGGTCTTGGAGTGGCAGCAGAGGAAATTTACACGGATTTTGATAAAAAATAGCACATATGTATGAGCTTAGGGATCATTTTATAGAGTCAGTGCAGCGTATTGACGGAGTATCTGTAAATGGACGCACGGACCATACAAATGCACCTCATGTGGTAAGCGTGAGCGTGGATGGTGTGAGAGCGGAGGTTATGCTTCATACTCTTGAGGACAGGCAGATATATGTGTCTGCAGGAAGTGCCTGCTCATCAAACAAACCGGCAATCAGTTCAACACTAAAGAGCATAGGGCTTAAGCCGTCACTTTTGGATTCCACGATCAGATGCAGCTTTTGCGTGAATAACACACAGGAGGAAATTGATTACGCTGTATCAGTGATGGCAGAGGTGATACCAATGCTGCGAAGATATACAAGGCGCTAATGAGCTGCAAAGAGATCGCAGGTATTAGCAGCCGACCATGAAGGGCTAAAAAGTTACGCATACAATGAAATATTAAGTAATTAAAAAATAATAAATAATAAATAAAACCAGAACAGGAGAGTTACATGTACAAGACATTTTTGATCAAGTATGCTGAGATTGCGATAAAGGGCAAAACAGATACATTTTTGAAGACGCGCTCGTTAAGAATATCAAATATCAGCTTCGCAATGTGGATGGAAGCTTTGAGGTAAGAAAGGAAAGCGGACGTGTGTACGTGGAGACAGACGGAGACTATGATTATGACGAGACAGTTGCCACATTGTCAAGAATTTTGGTATCGTGGGTATCTGTCCGGTCGAGCTGCATGAGGATGAGGGCTTTGACAAGCTCTGTGAAGCAGTTATCGAGCATATCAACCATGTATACAAGGATAAGAGCTTACCTTCAAGGTAAATGCGAGACGTGCCAGAAAGAACTATCCGATGACCTCCATGGAGATAAATGCCGCAGTTGGTGAAAAGGTGCTGGAGGCATTTCCTGAGACAAGGGTAGATGTTCATAATCCACAGGTTATGATCAATATCGAGATCAGACCTATGATAAATATTTATTCAGAGGAAATTCCTGGACCGGGCGGTATGCCGCTTGGCACAGCAGGAAAGGCAATGCTTCTGCTCTCAGGTGGAATCGACAGCCCGGTTGCAGGATACATGATTGCAAAGCGAGGCGTGGTAATCAATGCCACATATTTCCATGCACCGCCATATACGAGTGAGAGAGCAAAGCAGAAGGTTGTAGACCGTGTGTGCCATATGCCTGTATACAGGCCTCATTGCCATGGACAAGAATGATATCATTGATATATCAAACAAAATTGATACTTATGAGACATCCATTCTTCCGTATGAGGACTGCTGTACTATTTTCGTAGCAAAACATCCTGTTACAAAGCCGAATATAAACAGGATTGAAGTCCGAGGAAAGACTTAAAGATGTGATAGATGAGCTTGATGAAGACAGCGGTTAGATACTACAGAAGTGATTATGGTGGATGAACTGGAGTAATCAGCGCCACCTTAGAGACAATAAAAAGGACCTGAGCTTCAGGTAATTTAATTAATCAAATCATTGTGTCTGTATTTTTGGATCGTCGATGATAAATCCCATAATACCTTCCGTCAATCTCGTCAAGTCCGGTTTCTGTATGTATTTAAGTCTATTGGCTTAGAAAGATCAGGCTGAAGATATCCAATGGAATTAAGCATTAATTTAACGTATCTGCCGGAAAAACCAAGTCTGAAATCGTAATCAATTTGCTTATTTTTTATATGTATATAATACCTTATCGATGAGTTTAAGGAAATCAATGAACTTTTTTCAAATTGTAATAACTACCCCTTTGGGTTATACCTTTTGAAAAATGACGCAAAATTGTCACAAATATATTCTGAATTGTCAAAAATAACAAAACTGGAGGGAATAGGATGAAAAGTGTTGCATTTTGTAATTTAGGATACCAAAGTAAATGCGTATGAAACAGATGTTATGCAATAAAAAGTTCAAGATCAGGGATAAATTGTGGATTTTCATTCCGATGCGGATATTTATGTCATAAATACGTGTACCGTGACAATATGGCTGACCGAAAAGAGCCGTCAGATGCTGCACCGGGCCAGCACAGAAAAATCGGACGCGATTCATCGTTGCCGCCGGGTGCTGTACAGGCGGGCGAGGGAAAACAGAATGGAAGCGGTTGAAGCGGTGGGAATCAGCATAAAATCTGATATCGTGGAAATAACTGTAAGGACGTATCTTTGGTGGAGCATTTTGCTGACGCCAGCGGGGACGGACATCGGCGCTGTGCGGGGAATATGCAGGGCGCATGGAGCGGAACCGCACACGCGCGCGTATATCAAGATTGGCTGGATATTAACCAGCCCTGCTCGTATTGTTATCATTCCGTTTGTGCGCGGACGTCCAAGGGCAGAAATTCAGGAGGATGTGTTGGCTCCTATTGTATTAGGGCTGGCGGAAAAAGGCTTTCCGCAGGCGTCATCACCGGTATCATTTCGGAGCTCCTTCGGCATTGGATTTTATCGGATATACGGACGGAGATTACCTGAAAACGGATTTCATTTTGCGGGGAACGGCGTTTGAACGCGCCTATCTGATTTCTTTGCTGGAAAAATCGCAAGGTGGACGGCATTCGCAGAAATCGTCTGGGTTCTCTGGAGCCCCGTATCATCACAGAAGAAGATTTTGTTCGGACGGCTGGCGGCGATTCCGCAGATTTGTCATTTCACCTATCTCTGCAGAGTGGCTGCAATGAAACGCTCAAGCGGATGAATAGACATTATACGGCGGAGAATGCGGCGAAAAAAGCGAGATTCTCCGCAAGTATTTTGAACATCCTGCGATTACGATGATGTAATCGTCGGTTTCAGGAGAAACTGCGGAGGAATTTTGCGGTGACGAAGACATTTCTGGAAAGGTTCATTTCTTTGAAATGCATATTTGCACAAATTCTCCGCAGAAAAGGTACGGTTGCGGCAAATGCCGGATCAGATGACGGACCTCAGAAGACGGAACGCAGCGGACGGCTGCTGGCGCTGGAAAAGGAACAGTCCAGAGAATTCCGTGAGCATTATCTGGGACAGGAAGGGAAGTCCTGATCGAAGAGCAGAAGGAGATCGGCGGAAAGGTATACTGGCTCGGTCATACGGATATATAAAAGGCTGCGTTTGCGGCGGACAGTGCAGAATGCATGGATTATTCGAACCGGCTGGTGCACGGACGAGCGGTTTTCTTTTTTGTCGGACGAGGTTTTGGAAATTGCATTGAATTTTAAGAGAAGTAGGGTAAGATAGGTTATAGAGCTCTTGAACAAAGGACGTGACAATATGGAGGATTTGGAAAATACACAGTATTTTAAAAGTAGAAATAAAGCCGGAAAAATGTAAAAATGATCTTTTTGAAGCGGTTTAATGACTTTCTGAAAAAGGCTATGATCCGGTGAGTCAGATTGTCGGCTATATTATGTCCGGAGATCCGACCTATATTACCAGCTATCGCAACGCACGCGGTCTGATCGGACGGGTGGAGCGCGACGAGCTGGTAGAGGAAATGCTCAAGGAGTACATCGAGAAGAATCACTGGAAGCGCTGAGCGACCAGGAGGAACGTAGGAGAAGCGGGATGCGAGTGATGGGGAAGAGCGATTTGGGCCCAAGACAGTGGGAGTTGCCATCAGCGACCCGATGTGACTGCCCAGGGAATCGAAATCATCAGAAGAAAAGAGAGAATAAACTCGCCATACGCCGCAGCGAATTGAAGAACTGGATCGGAGAATACGAGGTCGGAAGCGATTGTGCTCGGTCTTCCGAAAAATATGAACGCCACAGAGGAGCGCGTGGAGAAGACGAAGGAATTTGCGGATATGCTGGCACGCAGAACCGGACTTCCGGTGGCATTTATGGATGAAGATGACGACGGTTGCAGCGGACCGCACGATGATGGAAGTCGGCGTGCGCCAGGAAAAAACCGGAAGGAATATGGATATGATTGCAGCTGTGCTGATTTTACAGGAATATCTGGACAGACAGCGGATGCAGACAGAGAACGGACAGGAGATTTAAGTGTTTGGAAAAGATTACATTTTATACGGAGGACGGGGGAAGCCGTTGAATTTTTTTGTGCTGGAACAGACCAGACTCGGCGGAGTTGATTATATTCTGGTAACAGACAGTGAAGACGACGATGCGGAAGCGCTGATTTTAAAGGACGTTTCTGCGCCGGAGGACGAAGAAGCCATTACAGCATCGTAGATGACGATAAAGAAATGGATGCAGTGGCTGCGATTTTACAGATATGCTCGAGGATATTGAGCTTGAAAAGGAATAAATGCGAGCACCTTTTTCGTGCAGCACAACGTGATTTTATCCCTGCTATAAAATAAAATGGAGGTAATTTTGCTTGAAAAGAACAAAAAAGTGAATATTGACTACTAAAGCCTGAAGATTATACCATTGGGCGGACTGGAGCAGATCGGAATGAACATTACTGCCTTTGAATACGAAGACAGTATTGTTGTAGAAGTTGACTGCGGCCTTTCTTTCCCTGATGACGATATGCTGGGAATCGATCTGGTGATTCCGGACGTGACTTATTTAAAGGAAAATGCGGATCGGGTAAAGGGCTTTTGTGATTACGCACGGTCATGAGGATCATATCGGGAGCACTTCCGTATGTGCTGCAGGAGTTGAATATTCCGATCTATGCGACCAGACTGACGATGGGACTGATTGAAAACAAGCTGCGCGAAAGAACACAATCTGCTCGGTCACACGAAGCGTAAAGGTGATCAAATTCGGACAGTCCGTAAATCTGGGACAGTTTAGGATCGAATTTATCAAGACGAACCATAGCATCGTAGACGCGGCTGCACTGGCGATCCATTCTCCTGGGGGAACAGTTGTCCATACCGGTGACTTTAAGGTGGACTATACCCGGTATTTGGTGAAGCAATCGATTTGCAGCGGTTCGCGGAGCTTGGCAAAAAGGCGTGCTGGCGCTGATGTGTGATTCCACCAACGCGGAACGGAAAGGCTTTACACAGTCTGAGCGGACGGTAGGACATACCTTTGATACGATTTTCCATGAGCATCAGGGCTCCCGGCTGATCATTGCGACGTTTGCATCCAATGTGGACCGGGTACAGCAGATTATCAATACTGCGCATAAATATGGACGGAAAGTTGTGGTTGAAGGCCGCAGCATGGTAAATATCATTGATACAGCCATGAACCTTGGCTGCATCAACATCCCGGAGAATACGCTGGTGGATATTGACCGCCTGAAGGATTATCCGGACGACAGAACCGTTATTATTACAACAGGAAGCGGGGGGGAAACATGGCGGCGTTGAGCCGTATGGCATCGAGCGTTCACAGAAAGGTTTTCCATCGCACCCAACGATACGATTATTTTCTCCTCGAATCCGATTCCCGGGAACGAAAAAGCTGTAACGAGAGTCATCAACGAGTTGGAGATGAAGGGTGCAGAGGTTATTTTCCAGGATGTCCATGTTTCCGGACATATGTCAGGAAGAGATCAAGCTGATTTATACGCTGGTTCATCCCAAATATGCGATTCCGGTGCACGGCGAATACAAGCACCTGAAGGCGCAGGCTGGCATCGCGCAGGAGCTCGGAATCCAGAAGGAAAATATTTTCATCCTGCGCTCCGGCAATGTTCTGGAATTAAATGAGGAAAAGGCTGGCGTGACCGGACAGGTTGCGGCTGGCGCAATTCTGGTAGATGGTCTTGGTATCGGTGATGTCGGAAACGTTGTGCTGCGCGACAGACAGCATCTGGCAGAGGATGGCATCATGATCGTTGTTGTTGCATTGGACAGCATCAGCGGACAGATCGCAAGCGGTCCGGATCTCGTATCCAGAGGCTTCGTTTACGTCAAAGAATCCGATGCACTGATGGACGAGGCACGCGACCCGATGGAAAACGTTATGGAGGGCTGCGTGAGCAGAGGCTGCACCGACTGGGGCAGAATCAAGACCGCGATCAAGGACAATTTAGGCGACTTTATCTGGAAAAAGACGAAGAGACGTCCGATGATTTTACCGATCATTATGGAAGTGTAAAGTAAGGGGAAACATGAGCAGAGTTGAGACAGCTTTGGAGGAACTGATTGCCGGGTAATCGCTTCTGAAGAATACAGAGAATATGACAGACAGAAACAAATCATGAAGGAGCAACCGGAATTAAAAAGCCCAGATCGATCGGTTCCGGCAGGAAAATTTTGAACTGCAGAATTCGGCTCAGGCGGATGAGCTTTTTGACAGGACGGATGAATTTTCGAGGCGTCTGGAGGAGTTCCCGCAAAAACCCGCTGGTGGACGCATTCCTGAACGCAGAGCTGGATTTTTTGCAGGATGATTCAGGAGATCAACGGAAAAATCGTGGAGGCAGTGAACTTTGAGTAATAAGAAAAAGCAAAGCATCAGTCGAAAAAAAACTCTGTGGCCAAAAATATTGCAGGCGGTGCGGTCGGAACGATTTTTAATGCGGTTCTGATCATTGTCGCTGTGATGCTGATCTACTATTTCGCAGTTTCCGCGTATCAGTACGGTGTGCGGATTTACAGGATATGCAATTCGGAGGCCCAACCGAAATAAACGTAACAATTACGGACGGAATGGATTTTAAAGGGATTGCGAAGCAAGCTCTACGAAAAGGCCTGGTCGGGAAGAGAGACTGTTTATATTCAGGAGCGCTTATCCAACTATTCAGAGGACGGCTTTGTGGCGGGCGATTATGTGCTTTCCACTGCGATGACGCCGGATGAAATGATGGATGTGATGGGCGCAGGCGGAGACGATAAATGATTGTAGAAGAGAGAATGCGAACGTTTATCAATTCTCTGGACCCCGGAGAGCCTGCATGGCTTGACGAGATTCGCAGCAGTGCGCTGCAGGATAACGTGCCGATTATCCGGATGGAGATGGAAGTCTGCTGCGTTTTTATTGACTCTCAGACGGCCCGTCTTCTATCCTTGAGGTAGGGACGGCCGTTGGTTATTCCGCTCTTTTTATGAGCGAATACATGCCGGAGAATTGCCATATTACGACGATTGAAAAATATGAAAAACGGATTCCGATCGCAAAAAACAGAACTTCAAAACAGCCGGTCGGGGAGGACAAGATCACGCTGCTGGAGGGCGATGCAGCAGAAATTCTGGCAGAGCTGTCGCAGCCGTTTGATTTTATTTTTATGGATGCGGCGAAAGGACAGTATATGCACTTTTGCCGGACGTCCTGCGCCTGCTTGCGCCGGGCGGTCTGCTGGTTTCGGATAACGTGCTGCAGGAAGGCAATATCATCGAATCCCGCTATGCGGTGTGCAGACGCGATCGGACGATTCATGCGAGGATGCGGGAATATTTATACACCCTGACCCACCATGACGAGCTGGAAACGGTCGTGCTTCCGGTGGGAGACGGAGCGACGCTGAGCGTGAAGCTGCCCGAAAAAGAGCAGAACGCGCAGCCGTGAAATGGAGAATGAGGAGAGCAAATCAGATGAAAAACCGGAATTGCTGATTCCGGCCGGCAGTCTTGAGGTGTTAAAGACTGCGGTCAATTTTGGAGCGGATGCAGTTTATATCGGCGGAGAGGCGTTTGGGACTGCGGGCAAAGGCGAAGAATTTTTCCCGGAGGATATGGCGGAGGGATCGCCTATGCGCATGATCGGGGGCGTTAAGGTCTATGTGACAGCGAATATTTTAGCACATAACGGAGATCTGGGCGGCTTCGGATTATTTTATGGAGCTGAAGCACTTAAAACAAAAGACGGCAGACCGGTTGCCGGATGCGCTGATTATTTCCGATCCCGGACTGTTCATGATTGCGAAGCGAGTGTGCCCGGAGATCGAGCTGCACATTTCCACGCAGGCAAACAGCACGAACTACGAGACGTGGCTGTTCTGGTGGAATCTGGGCGCAAAGCGTGTGGTTTCCGCACGGGAGCTTTCTGGCAGAGCTGAAGAAAAATCCGCAGCCATATTCCGTCTGATATGGAAATTGAGAGCTTCGTTAACAGCGCGATGTGTATTTCCTATTCCGGCCGCTGCCTTCTGAGCAATTATTTTACCGGACGGGACGCCAACCGCGGTGCATGTACCCATCCGATGCCGCTGGAAATATGCGGTGATGGAAGAATCCAGACCAGGCGAATATCTGCCGGTTTATGAAAACGAAAGAGGAACGTTTATTTTCAATTCCAAGGATCTGTGTATGCTCGAGCATATTCCGGATCTGCTGGATGCGGAATTGACAGCTTTAAAATAGAAGGACGGATGAAGACAGCGCTGTATGTGGCGACGGTGGCGCGGACGTATCGGAAAGCAATTGACGACTGTCTGGAATCGAAGAAAATACCGCGCCAATATGGACTGAATCACCGCGAAATTTCACGCTGTACCTATCGACAAAGTTTACAACGGGCTTTTATTACGGAAAGCCGAATGAAGAATCTCAGATTTATGATTCTAATACCTATCAAAGTGATGCAGTTTATCTGGGCACTGTTTACGAGACGGATCATAAGGGCCGTGCAAAGGATCGAACAGCGTAATAAATTCTGCGTGGGCGATGTGATCGAGATCATGAAACCGGACGGCAGAAATGTGGCATGTCAGGTGCTGCAGATCCAGGACGATCAGGGGGGAAAAAATGGAGAGTGCGCCACATCCGAAGCAGGTGCTGTGGCTGACGCTTTCTGAGACCGCAGAAACGGGAGATTTACTTCGTACAATTGTCGAAAAAGGAGACGGACGAATGAGTGAAGTGCTGAATGTGGAAAAGCTGTTTGGAGAAAATGTATTCACCCTGGAAAGATGCAGGAGCGTCTTCCCAAAAAAAGCGTTCGCAGAAGTGAAACGCGTCATGGAGCATGGCGGTGAGCTGGACAACGCGACAGCGGACGTTGTGGCAAAGACGATGAAGGACTGGGCAGTGGAGCATGGCGCGACCATTACACCCACTGGTTTCCAGCCATGACCGGCATCACGGCGGAGAAGCATGATTCCTTTCGTGACACATCCGGATGAGAACGGAAAGATGCTGATGGAGTTTTCCGGCAAGGAGCTGATTAAGGGCGAGGCGGACGCTTCGTCATTTCCCTCCGGCGGTCTGCGTTCCACATTTGAAGCGAGAGGCTATACGGTATGGGATATCACTTCCCCGCGTTTTTAAAAAAGAAGATGCGACGGTGTGATTCTGTGTATCCCGACGGCGTTCTGCTCTCCTTTACAGGGAGGCACTCGATAAAGACTCCGCTGCTTCGTTCGATGGAAGCAATTTCCGAGCAGGCGATGCGAATCGTTCGTCTGTTCAACAAAAACACGACGGCGACAAAGTTACTCCGTCTGTCGGCGCGGAGCAGGAGTATTTCCTGATTGACCGGGCAAAATATTTACAGAGAAAAGACCTGATTTTTCCGGCAGAATGCTGTTCGGCGCGTCCGCACCGAAAGGGCAGGAGCTGGAGGATCATTATTTCGGCGTGATCCGCGAGCGGGTCGGTGCGTTTATGAAGGATTTAAACGTGGGCTGTGGAAGCTCGCGTGACGGCAAAGACGCAGCACAATGAGGTTGCGCCCGCGCAGCACGAGCTTGCCCCCGGTCTATGAAACTGCGAACATTGCAATGGATCAACCAGCTTGTCATGGAACGATGAAAAGGTGGCAGAGCGTCATAACCTGCGCTGCCTGCTGCACGAAAAAGCCGTTTGCAGGCGTTAACGGCCCGGCAAAGCACGACAACTGGTCGATTACGACGGATACTGGCATGAATCTGCTGGATCCCGGTGAGACGCCAAATGAAAATATTCAGTTTGTGGTGGTGCTTGCCTGCGTTATCAAGGCTGTGGATACACATGCCGACCTGCTGCGCAGGCGCCTCAAACGTCGGTCGGTAACGATCTTCGTCTCCGGTGCAAGCGAAGCGCCGCCGGCAATCGTTTCCGTATTTCTGGGCACACAGCTGGAGGATGTGGTAAGACAACTTGTGAAACCGGCAAGCCCGTTCCTGCCTGGAGGTTCTACATTACATACCGCGTTTCCACTGTGCCTGATCTGCCGTGGATGCGACGGACAGAAACCAATACTTCTCCGTTTGCCTTTACCGGAAACAAGTTCGAGTTCCGTATGGTCGGCTCTTCGGATTCGATCGGAAGCCCGACGACGACGATCAACATAATTATCGCAGAGGCGTTCTGCGGCTGCTGACCGACTGGAAGCTGCCGGGGAAGAAAATTTCGACATGGCGGTGCACGATCTGATTAAGGAATATGACGGCACATCAGCGCATTCTTTTCAACGGAGACGGTTATTCGAAGGAATGGGAGAAAGAGGCGCAGCGCCGCGGACTTCGGTATTCGGGGTATGATCGATTCGGTGGAGGCACTGACGACCGATAAGGCGATCCGGTTGTATGAGCGTTTCGGCATCTACAACCGTGCAGAGCTGGAATCCAGAAGGATTGTTTACGAAACCTATGTCAAGACGATTCATATTGAGGCAAAGGCGATGATCGATATGGCGTCGAAAGATATTCTCCGTCATTCGGTACACAAAGACATTGGCGGATACCATCGCTTCCCCTGGAAGCAGTCGGTGCAGACAGCAGTGTTTCAAAACGCTGTTGAAAGATACCTCTCTGCTCGCTGTCTCAGGCTTCGCTGCGCTGGAAAACCTGAAACAAAAGGAGGCAGACGGAAACGTGCGGAAGAAAGATGCGAAAGCAGGCATTTTTTATCAGGGACGAGATCGTTCCTGCAATGGAAGCACTGCGCGCACCGGTAGATGCGCTCGAGATGAAGGTAGACCGTTCGTTCTGGCCGATGCCCGGATATGCGGATTTGCTGTTTGAAGTGTAAAAACGCGTCAGCGCGGATTCGACGCAGAAATCCTCGTGAATCCGCTGGACGAAGCGGCAGGTGAATCTGGAAAAATAAAACGTCACTTGTAAAAAGAATTCCACTTTGTAAAAGGGTAACTTCCACCTTGTAGGACTAACTCCACAGGGGTGAAGTTTTCTTAAAAATGGTGGTATTTATGTCAAAAAGCATCTATAATAAACCAAAGCCGGAAAAATGCGCATCAAAATGAGAAGTCGAATTCACGTGGTCCTGGTAAGAGTTAGTGAATTCCACCCTTAAGGTAACGATAGGAAACTCATCCAACTGCGTAGGACTCCGGCCTTTTGATTGTTTATAAGGAAATTTCTGCAGATGCAGAAATCTTTATCCTTTCGCCGGGGTACTTTTTATCTGATGAAATTAGCTGTGTCAGGCCAAAGCTTTAAAAGGTCATACGGCAGCATCCGGCCTGATTAATTCTCATCAAGTGTATTAATCAAGCAGAAGTAAGGATAGAAATGTCTGTCTACACAGATAAAGAGAAGTGCTTCTTTCTTTATTTGTGTTTCAATAATTCAGTTTCAGAATGATTTCATTTGCAGGTATTTTGTGAATACCGAGTAAGTCTAATATTTCCTTGCCATAGTAGAATTCA
>VOFG01000012.1_pt1 | contig 36001 bp, 28 predicted proteins | sample 5384171 | NCBI WGS metagenome assembly VOFG01 (sample SAMN12384726, study PRJNA508395) | human gut metagenome | isolation source: healthy gut F | host: Homo sapiens
GAGCCTATCCCCGGCAGGAGGATATCCCCTTCTACAAAAGCAGCACCGGGTGGTGCTGGAGAACTGTGGCACCAGCGACGCCGAGGACATCGAGGAGTACATCGCCAAGGGCGGCTACTCCGGCTTCGAGCGGGCCCTGTTCGAGATGACGGACCAGCAGATCTGTCAGGACATCATCGACTCCGGCCATCCGCAACGGCGTGGACTGGTACCGGCAACGGCGTGGATCGGCACGGAAAAGAGCCCCGGCACCAAGGCCTTCGCCCTGACCGGCAACGTGGTGAACACCGGCCTCATTGAGGTGCCCATGGGCACCACCGTCCGGGAGGTCATCTTCGACATCGGCGGCGGCATCCCCGACGGGAAGAAGTTCAAGGCCGTGCAGATCGGCGGCCCTCCGGCGGCTGCGCGCTGCGCCAGCAGCGAGCATCTGACCTGCCCCTGGACTTCGACTCTCTGAAGAAGATCGGGGCCATGATCGGCTCCGGCGGCCTGGTGGTCATGGACGAGGACACCTGCATGGTGGAGACTGCCCGCTTTTCATGAGCTTCACCCAGAACGAAAGCTGCGGCAGTGCGTTCCCTGCCGGGAGGGCACCAAGCGCATGCTGGAGATCCTGACCGCATCGTCGGCAACGAGGGCACCATGGAGGACCTGGAGCTGCTGGAGAATCTGTCCAACACCATTACCGAGACGGCTCTGTGGCCTGGGCCAGAGCGCCTGCAAGCCTGTGCAGAGCACCCTGCGCTATTTCCGGGACGAGTATCTGGCCCATGTCGTCGATCACCACTGCCCCATCTGCAACGGCCGCAAGCGCCATCTGGAGATCAACCCCGAGCTGTGCAAGGGCTGCGGCAAGTGCGCCCGGAACTGTCCCATGGACGCCATCTCCGGCCAGATCCGCATGCCCCACGTCATCGACACCACCAAGTGTATCCACTGCGGCGCTTGCTGGGGAGCCTGCCCTTCGGCGCTATCGACGCCATTGAGGAGGAGGTATGACCATGGCCAAGGGAATCATGATCGTAGACGGCCAGCGGGTGCCGTTCGACGGGGAGAAAATGTCCCTCCGTGATCCGCAAGGCGGGCATCGACATGCCCACCTTCTGCTACTATTCCGAGCTTTCGGTCCACGGCGCCTGCCGGATGTGCATCGTGGAAAACGTGAAAACAGCGGCAACTGCCGCCTGCAGGCCCTGGCCCAGCGCTTCGGCGTCAGCCGGGTCCGGTTCCCGGACACCTGGGAGCGCTATGAGCAGGACAACACCAGTCTGGCCATTTTCCGGGACCCCAACAAGTGCATTCTCTGCGGCGACTGCGTCCGGGTTTGCGAGGAGCTCCAGGGCCAGGGCATCCTGAACTATGCCCACCGCGGCAGCGAGCTGCAGGTGATGCCCGCCTTTGACAAGAAGCTGGACCAGACCAAGTGCGTGGGCTGCGGCCAGTGCGCCGCCGTGTGCACCACCGGCGCCATCACCGTGAAAAACCAGATCGGCCAGGCCTGGCAGGCTCTCCACGACCCCAAGAACCGGGTGGTGGTGCAGATCGCCCCGGCGGTCCGGGTGGCCCTGGGCGAGGAGTTCGGCCTGCCCGCCGGCGCCAACGTTATGGATAAGCTGGTGAAGGCCCTGAAGCTCATGGGCGTGGAGGAGGTGTACGACACCAACTTCGCCGCCGATATGACCACCATCAGCGAGGCCCAGGAGTTCCTGGCCCGGCTGAAAACGGCGGTCCCTTCCCTATGTTCACCAGCTGCTGCCCGGCCTGGGTGAAGTATCTGGAGCTCAACGACCCCAAGTATCTGCACAACATCTCCTCCTGCAAGTCCCCCATGGAGATGTTCGCCGCCGTGCTGCGGGATAAGTACCGGGAAAAGGACGCCGCCGACGGCCGACGCACCTATCATGTGGCCATCATGCCCTGCACCGCCAAGAAGATGGAGGCCGCCCGGCCCGAGTTTACCCAGGAGGGCCACCCGGACGTGGACCTGGTCATCACCACCCGGGAGCTGGTGGGATATGATCCGGGAGGCCGGTATCCAGCTGACGGAGCTGGCCTGGGCTCCGGCGCTGCCGTGATCACGGCGTCACCGGCGGCGTGGCCGAGGCCGTGGTGCGGTACTGTCTGCCGGACAAGAGCAACAACGCCCTCCAGGCCATCCGGGTCACGGACCTGCGGGGGCGACGGGGGCCATCCGTGAGGTGAACCTCACCGTGGAGGGGCAGGAGCTGCACCTGGCCATCGTCAACGGCCTGTCCCACGCCAAGGAGCTGATCGCCGACGTGGAGGCCGGAAAGCGCTTTTTACCACCTGGTGGAGGTCATGACCTGCCAGGGCGGCTGCGTAGGCGGCGCCGGTCAGCCCCTATGGCCTGACGGCGGCCAAGAAGCGCCGGGGCGCGGGCCTGTACGAGGCGGACTCCTCCGCCATGTTCAAGCGGGCGGAGAAGAACCCCATCGTCACCCGTCTGCTGGAGGACTACGGTCCCGACCGCTGTCATGAGCTGCTGCACGTCCATTACGGAGAATAATTGAACACGCCAAAAGGCCGTCCGGCCGCACAATGAAAATGGCCTGTTCGAAAATATGCGGGTCCGGGGAATCCACCACGATGACCCGGCGGGAAAGTCCTTTACCAAGAGTTATGCCCTCCTCTGTTGCGATTTCGTTTGACAGCTTCAGTATGCCCGCCGCATGGGGAATATACCCCCTTACACCGGCTTTTTTCGCCGGAGGACAGGTGCAGCACCAGCACGGCGCAGTCGTCCTCCAGCCCCTTGCGGCCCCGGGACTCCGCCAGGATCAGCGACACCAGGGCGTTGGCGTCCCGGCCGCTCCACCCGGCCAGCAGATTTTGCAGCCACTCATCGTTTCCGGCGTCGGCGATGCCGTCGGAGACCATCACGAAAAAGCTGCCGGCAGTCAGCTGCAAACGGGTGCACTCCGGGGCCTCCCGGACGGCCTGCAGCCCGGCAGGCAGGGACTGGCCGGTATAGCAGCTGACGCTGCCGCTGCGCTTGAGATAGGACGGAGCGGCCCCGTACTTATAGAGGGCGGCCTGTCCGCTGGCCCGCTGCAGGGCCAGCAGGTCGATGGTGGTGAAGCCTCCGCCGCTCTCTCCCCGCAGGGACAGGGCGGTGTTCAGGGTTTTCAGGGCCGGGCCCGGCTCGATCCCCGCCTCCAGAAACTGCCGCAGCAGCCGGACGGTCATGGCCGCCTCCCGGTGGGCGGCCTCACCGCTGCCCATGCCGTCGGACAGCAGCAGATATACGGTGTCTCCCACCTCGAAGGTATCCAGCTGGTCGCCGCAGACGCTCTGGCCCTGCCGGGGCCGCAGGGACGAGGCCACCCCATAGCCCATGGCCTGGGCACCGGCAGGCACCGCCGGACCGGCGGAGGCCAGCATATCCCCCAGCTGGGCATATTGCTCCCGGGCCTGGTCCCGGACCTCCGACAGCCGCCGGTGGTACTGCTGCCGCAGCAGATAGGACCGCAGCTCCACGTTCACCGCCCCCACAAAATCCGACAAATGGACGCACCGGGAGGTGAAATACAGGGGAAAATCCCCGGCCTGGGCCTCTCCCCGCTGCAAAAGCCGGGGGCAGGCGTCGTTAAAGGCGTTGTAGGTGGCGCTGTAATTCTGCCGCCAGCAGGTATCCCGCAGGATGCACCGGCGGCACACCTGCTCCGCCGCCCGGTCAAATACCACCGAGGGGTTCTCCGGCTTCTCCGGAGCGGTGCCCCGGAAAAAGCTGTCGTACAGGTCCCGTAGGGCGGCGGCGGGCTTGGCCAGGCGGTCCGGCCGGGGCGGCTTTTCCGGCTGGGCCCGTTTTTTCTCCGGCGGCAGACTCAGCCGGGGCAGCGGCAGCAGGGACAGAATTCCGCCCGAAAACAGCTCAATCATCCGATAAAGCGGCTCCTCTGTCCCGAACAGCAGGGTACAGCCCCGCCAATGGCCCAGAATGTCCCGATACACACGGGGACAGGGGCGGAACGCACCCGGGACAAAGCGGCGCAGGAAAGGCCCAGCACCGCCATGGGCGCCAGGTCCGGCTCATCCCCCAGCAGACCCAGGCACAGCCCCATGGCGGCCCCCCCAGGCAGCCCCCGGGCCGGTTCCATCTGCCGGACGCTGCGCATCAGAAAAGCGCACGTCAGGCACATTCCAACCGATATTCCGACGATCCGGAAAGCCCCCGCCGAAAGGCACAGCCCCGCTGCCAGCAGCAGGGGCAGCCGGTCCCGGCGGCGCAGCAGCAGGTCCGTGGCCGCGGCGGTGAGGCCCATGCAGAACACGCACAGGGCCCACAGCCGGATGGGCCGGGCGATGAGATACGCCGACTGCACCAGAAGCAGCAGCGCCGCCGCAAGACCCGGCCGGAAAAACCGCCGGGGGAAAAATTTCGTGTCGAAAAAGGCAATGCTGCCGGAGAAGATCAGAATGGCCGCCGCCAGCTGCCGCAGACCCGCCTGAAACGGCAGAAACAGAAACGCCCCCAGTCCGCAGCCCAGCACGCAGCACAGGCCCGGCAGTCCCGGCCCGGCCGCCGCCGTGATGGCCAGAGGCAGCGGGGCGCACAGGCCCCCGAAGGAGCCGGCCGTCAGCAGGCAGGTCAGGGCCGCCCGGCCCAGGGGGTCAAGCAGCCGCCGTTTCTCCCGGGGCAGTGGCAGAAGTTTCATGGACAAGCCCTCCTTTGCCCCCTATTGTAGCCGGGCGGCGGACGAAAAAGTGTCGGGAAATAGCACAGAGGGCGTATTTTCAGGGCGGAATGGTCTTTGTTTGGTCAAATGTTAAGAAAATGTTACGGAAATCGGCAGATTTGTTTAAAATATTCTGCAGGTTCAAACCGGTCAGGGCGAGATCACCATCAGCAGCGCGGTATTCACCACCATCACCGGCGCGGCAGCCACCAACTGCTTCGGCGTCAAGGGCATGGCCTACCGCAGCATGACCGACGGCCTGGTGCACCTGCTGCGGCGGGAAGCCATGAGCAAGGGCGTGAAGGTCACTTATAACGAGGACGGCACCGTTTCCATCGAGCTGCACATCGTTGTGGAAAACGGCGTCAACATTGCCACGGTCTGCCGCTCCATCATGAGCGAGGTCAAGTATGTGGTCACCAAGAATACCGGGGTGGTGGTCCGCGAGGTCAATGTGTGCGTGGACTCCGTTACCGTGTAAGCACCCGGCCAAAGGAGTAACAAAGAGATGACAGATAGAATCAGCGGCAGCGCCTTCAAGCAGATGATCGCCTTCGGCGCTGCCTGTGTCGCCCAGCAGAAGCAGGCCATCAACGATCTGAACGTGTTCCCGGTACCCGACGGCGACACCGGCACCAACATGAGCCTGACCATCCAGACCGCCGTCAACGAGCTGAAAAAGTCCGAGCCCGCCACCGTCGGCGAGGCGGCAAAGATCACCGCGGGGGCCCTGCTGCGGGGCGCCCGGGGGAACTCCGGTGTGATTTTGTCCCTGCTGTTCCGGGGCATTTCCAAGTCCGCCAAGGGCCTGGTGGAGATGGACGGCCCGGCCCTGGCTGCCGCCATGGGCGAGGGTGTGGCCACCGCCTATGGCGCGGTGATGAAGCCCGCCGAGGGAACGGTGCTGACCGTGTCCCGGCTGGCCGCCGCCCGGGCCGCCCAGGCCGCCCAGGAGAATCCCAGCGCCGAATACGTGCTGGAGCAGGCCATTGCCGCCGGGCAGGAGACCCTGGCCCAGACCATCGACATGAACCCGGTGCTGAAAAAGGCCGGGGTGGTGGACGCAGGAGGCAAGGGCTACCTCATCATTCTGGACGGTATGCTGCGGGCCCTGCGGGGCGAGGAGCTGCCCCAGGTGGAGGAGGACGAAAAGGCCCAGGATAAGGCGGATTTCGGCGCCCTGAGCCTGGAGGACATCACCTTTACCTATGACACGGTGTTCATCGTGCGCAAGAAGGAGGGCGTGTCCATCGAGCCCTTCCGGGCGTATCTGGACGGCATCGGCGACAGCCTGGTCTTCGGCGAGGACGACGAGGCCTTCAAGGTCCATGTGCACACGGATATCCCCGGCCAGGCCCTGACGGAGGCCGCCAAATACGGCACCCTGGAGCTGGCCAAGATCGAAAATATGCGCACCCAGGCGGAGGAGCTGGCGGCCGGCAAGCAGGCCCAGAGCACCGATGATCTGGACGCCGTGGAGGAGGAGCTGGAGGCCATGGAGGGCGGCGTGGCCGCCCCGGAGAAGCGCTACGGCTTCCTGGCGGTGTGCGCCGGCGACGGCCTGGCCGCCACCTTCCGGGATCTGGGCGTGGACCGCATCGTGTCCGGCGGCCAGACCATGAACCCCCTCCACCCAGGCCATTTTGCAGGAGGTGAACCGCACCCCCAGCGAGGTGGTGTTCGTGCTGCCCAACAACAAGAACATCATCATGGCCGCCCAGCAGTGCGTGGGCCTGACGGAAAAAGAGGTCATCGTGGTGCCCACCAACACCGTGCCCCAGGGGATCTCCGCCATGATGGCGGTGGACCCGGAGGAGGCCGATCCCCAGGTGATCCTGGCGGCCATGACGGAGGCGGCGGAGAACGTGGTCACCGCCCAGGTGACCTATGCCGCCCGGAACTCCGATTTCGACGGCTTCGCCATCAGCGCCGGGGACTATCTGGCCCTGACGGACGGGAAGCTGTTCGGCACGGATCAGAAGCTGGAGACCCTGCTGGATCAGCTGGCGGCTCTGGCGGCGGACAAGGGCGCGGAGTTCATCACCGTGTTCTATGGCGACGGCGTCACCCAGGAGGACGCCCAGCGGGCCGAGCAGCGCTTTGCGGATGCCTGCCCGGAGGCGGAGGTGTCCCTGCTCCCCGGCGGCCAGCCTGTGTATTACTATATTATCTCAATTGAATAATATATTGCGCCATTTGCGCAAAAAAGACGCCGGAGGTCTCCTCCGGCGTCTTTTGGCATCGCCCGCAATCGGGCGGGACCTGTGTGCCTGCCAAAATCTCCATCTTGCCCCGGGGGGCGGGGTGTGGTACAATGGCCTTACTTTGTAATAAGGAGCGTGCCGGTATGATGCACCTGGAAGCGGACGTATTCCGGAAATTCGACAAGCAGTGGGCCCTGGTCACGGCGGGGACCCCGGAGCATTACAACACCATGACCATCAGCTGGGGCGGCCTGGGCACCCTGTGGAGACGGCCGGTGGCCACCGTGTATGTGAAAAAGAACCGCTATACCTTTGAATTCATGGAGCAAAACGACTACTTCACCGTCAGCTTTTACCCTGAGGCGCAGCGCCGGGCCCTGTCCCTGCTGGGCAGCACCTCCGGCCGGGACGGCGACAAGGTGGCGGCGGCGGGCCTGACGCCGGAGTTCCTGCCCCAGGGCATCACCTTCCGCCAGGCGGAGACCACCCTGGTCTGCCGCAAGCTCTATTGCCAGGACTTCGCCCTGGACCAGATCCCCCAGGACGTTCAGGACATTTTCTATCGGGACGAGCCGGTCCACCGGATGTACATCGGCGAGGTGGTGGACATCATCGGGAATGAAAGCCTTGCCAATCGCCCCTGAGTGTGCTATACTCAGGGCATAGCATACGGAAGCTCATATAGCCTTGCGGATATGGTGCAAGGCGTTTCTACGGGGCCGCCCACGGCCCTGCTATGGGTGCTCTGCCGGTGAACCGGCGGGGCGCCCATCTATTTTTTCCTGAAGGAGCGATGCGGTATGACACAGGTTTTACGCGGCAACATCATCCAGGCCCCCCGGCTGGGGGAGCTGGACATCCGGGAGCACGGCTATCTGGTGCTGGAGGACGGCGTGGTGCAGGGGGTCTATGACGCTCTGCCGGAGGCGTTTGCCTCGGCGCCCCTGACGGATTACGGCGACCGGCTCATCATGCAGTCCTTTGTGGATATGCACCTCCACGCCCCCCAGTATCCCATGCTGGGCATGGGCATGGACCTGCCCCTGCTGGACTGGCTGAATACCTACACCTTCCGCACCGAGGCCCGGTTCGCAGACCCGGACTTTGCCCGCCGGACCTATCGCCGCCTGGCCTCCGACCTGATCACCAACGGCACCACCCGGGTGTGCATGTTCTCCTCCCTGCACACCGAGGCCACCTGGATCCTTATGGAGGAGCTGGAGCGGGCCGGGGTCACGGGCTATGTGGGCAAGGTGAATATGGACCGCAACGCCCTGCCCGGCATTCTCCAGGAGACCACGGAGGAGTCCGTCTCCGAGACCCTGCGCTGGCTGGACGGCTGCCATTTTGAGCACGTCAGGCCCATTATCACCCCCCGCTTCACCCCCAGCTGTTCCGACGAGCTGATGGCCGCCCTGGGGGAGATCGCCCGGGACCGGGGGCTGTATGTCCAGTCCCATCTGTCGGAAAACAGGGGGGAGATCGCCTGGGTGAAGGAGCTGCACCCGGACTGCGCCCAGTATTGGGAGACCTATGACAAATACGGCCTGTGGAAGGACCACACGGTGATGGCCCACTGCGTCTACTCCGACGCCCGGGAGTGCGCCGCCATCCGCCGGGCCGGGGTGGTGGTGGCCCACTGCGCCGGGTCCAACATCAACCTGTGCAACGGCGTGTCCCCGGTGCGGGAGATGCTGCAGCAGGGCATCTGGGTGACTCTTGGCTCCGACATCGCCGGCGGGGCACAGCTCCCCATGTACAAGGTCATCACCATGAGCATCCGGGCCTCCAAGATCAAGCGCATGGAAACCGACTGGTCCGAGGACTTCCTGACGGTGCCGGAGGGGTACTATCTGGGCACCACCGCCGGGCACCGGTATTTCGGCGGGGGAGAGGGCTTCGCCGTGGGCCAGCCCCTCCACGCCATCGTGGTGGACGACGGGGACTTCCCGGAGTCCGTCCGCCCCCTGACGGTCCGGGAGCGCTTCGAACGGTCCCTCTATATGCTCCACCGCCACAACATCACCGCCGTCTGGTCCCATGGCCGCCAGGTGAAGTGAATATCTGCCGCCGCTCCCGCGGGAGCGGCGGCTTTTTGCGCCCTTTTGTGGATACGCCGCGCCGAATCATTTGATCAAAACGGCCCTGTAAAGTGGAAATATTGGAAGAATGCTGAAAAATATACAGAATATTCATGGAAGATATTTCCAATAACTTCCGCTGCCGTCCACCCGGCACGAACAAACACAAATGTGCGTGTATTGTGGACGGAATCAGCGGGGCGGAAAAGGGGAGGCTGACATTTTGGCGGATTTGTCCAACACGGACGCCGAGCCAGGAAACTGTTCGTGAGATAAGTACAAAAAACAATGGGTCGTTTATCACGGTGATGTGATACCGAAGCATCGGAAAAAAGCACCAACCGGCCGTCCACCCGGCGGAAACACCGGAAACGTTTCCTGAAAAAATCCTTGTTTTTGGAAGAAATTCCTTGCTTTTGCAGGAGAAAGGAAGTATAATTATGCAATCAGGAAATTCCTCAACACAGCAGGGGAGTGGAACGAAAAAATTCAGGAAGGAAGTCGATCGATGAAAAAGACGAGAATGCCGCAGCGGCTGCTGTCCCTGGTCCTGGTGCTGATGATGCTCATCAGCGTCCTGCCGGTCAGCGCCATGGCGGCGGAACTGACGCCGTCTGACCCCGAGACCGGGCTGACGGCCACCGATGTGACCAATGAGCTCACAGACAGCGACCGTCTGGCGATCTTCGAGGAGAACATGGACTCCGGCAAGGTGTCCAAGTCCGAGATCCCGGCAGACGACGAAATGGTCAAGGTCATTGTGCAGCTGGATGCAGACAGCCTGCTGGATGTCCGCAACCGCACCAATGCCAGTATGTCCATGCTGGACTTCCAGCAGACGGACGCAGCCAAGGCCCAGCTGAAGGACATCGCCAACCTGCAGCTCTCCGTGATGAACACCATGGAAAGCAAGGGCATTCCCAGCTCCTTCACCTTCAGCTACACCTCCGTGGTCAGCGGCTTTGCCGCCCAGGTGCCTTATGGCAGGATCAACGACATCAAGAATATTGACGGCGTAGAGGACGTGGTGCTGTGCCAGACCTACTACACCGATTCCATGGGCTCGGCCACTCTGGGCCAGGCCCTGACCGCCGCGGAAGTGGCGGCCTACTCCAACAACACCCAGTATCAGGGCGAGGGGATGCTCATCGGCATCCTGGACACCGGCCTGGATGTGAACCACGAGGCCTTTGCCAACGCTCCTGCCGTGCAGAAGCTGCAGAAGTCCAGCCTGTCCAAGCTGCTCTATCAGATCAGCCAGGGCGAGGACGGCAAGACCAACATCACCGCCTACAGCTATGCCGCCCTCTGGTATGCCCAGAAGCACAGCTCCAGCTCCCTGGTGCTGCTGACCGAGGACGACCTGTATAAGAGCGGCAAGGTGCCCTTCGCCTTCGACTATGCCGACGCCGACGCCGACGTGATCCCCTCCGCCGACGCCGTGGAGAAGTACGGCAATGACCACGGCACCCACGTGGCCGGTATCACCGCCGGCAAGACCGTGGACGCCGACGGCAGCGTCACCTTCGCCGGTCAGTCTCCCGAGGCCCAGCTGGCCATCTTCAAGGTATTCTCCGACTCCACCAACGGCGCCTCCACGGATACCATCCTGGCGGCCCTGAACGACGCCCTGCTGCTGGACGTGGACGTGATCAATATGTCCCTGGGCTCCAACGGCGGCTTCGGCCGGGAGGCCGAGGGCGACCTGACCACCAAGTATTACGACCTGGTCAAGTCCGCCGGTATCCTGCTGAACTGCTCCGCCGGTAACTCCTATTCCTCCTCCCAGGGCGGCGCAAAGGGTGACTTCACCTCCGTGTCCGACCCCGACACCGGCATCATCAGCTCCTCGTCCTCCTATGACGCGGCGCTGTCCGTTGCCTCCGTCAACGCCAACGAGACGGCGGCCTTTGTCACCGCCCAGGGCCGCGTCCCCTATCAGGACGTGTCCGGCCACGACTTCACCGCCCTGCTGCTGGGCAATGACAGCTCCAGGACCTATGAATACGTCATGGTGCCCAACACCGGCGACACCGCCGATTACCAGGGCCTGGACGTCACCGGCAAGATCGCCGTGGTCATGCGCGGCGGCCTGTCCTTCGAGCAGAAGCAGCTCAATGCCGCCTCTGCCGGCGCTGCGGGCTGCATCATCTATAACAACCGCGACGGCTATCTGCTGAACATGGCCGTGGATAACTACAAGATCCCCACCGTGTGCATCAGCCTGGCCAACGGCCAGATGATGGAAGCCGCCCAGGAAAAGACCCTCACCGTCTCCAAGACCGAAAAGGGCTCCGTGGCCATGAGCGACTTCTCCTCCTGGGGCCCCCTGCCGTCTCTGTCCCTGAAGCCGGAGATCACCGCCCCCGGCGGCAGCATCTATTCCTCTCTGCCCTTCGCCCAGTACGGCTACATGAGCGGTACCTCCATGGCCTCTCCGTATCTGGCGGGTGTGTCCGCCGCTGCTTTGCAGTATGTCAACACCCTGATGCCCGGCGCCTCCGATACCGACAAGCAGCTGCTGGTGAACCGCCTGCTGATGAGCACCGCCGACATCCTGTATGATGAAAACGGCGTGGCTTACTCCCCCCGCAAGCAGGGCTCCGGTATGGTGAACCTGGCCGAGGCCGTCACCACCCCCGCCTACCTGTATGTCCGGGGCCAGGACAAGACCAAGATCGAGCTGGGCGACGACGCCGACCAGCTGGGCGTGTACAAGCTGAGCTTTGTGGTGAAGAACCTCACCGGCTCCGCCCTGTCCTATGACGTCAATACCACCGTCCAGACCGAGAGCACCACCACCGACGGCCTGTACATCGCCCAGAAGGGCTATGTCCTCTCCGCCGACACCAGCGCCATCAAGGTCTCCGGCGGCGCCCTCAGCGGCTCCACCGTCACCGTGCCCGCTAACGGCGAGACCACCGTCACCGTCACCGTCCGCCTGTCTGACGCGGACCGGGCGTATCTGGCCAAGTTCCCCAACGGCATCTATGTGGAAGGCTTCGTGGAGCTGACCAACAACGACGATCCTGCGCTGTCCGTGCCCTTCCTGGGCTTCTACGGCGACTGGACCAAGGCCCCCATCTTTGAGGACGCCGATATCTACAACGGCCTGGACGAGAAGATGTACGCCACCAACGTGGCCGGTGTTTACGCCATGATGTACGTGGTGAAGCTGGGCATGTATCCCTTCGTGGTTCCCGAGGGCTATGACACCCCCTCCACCTCCGCCGATAAGATCTGCGTGGACCTGGGCGGCGGCAACGGCGTCAGCAACCTGTATTACCTGCAGGCCGGTCTGCTGCGGGCGGCCAAGACCACCAACGTCACCATCACCGACAGCGACACCGGTGAGGTGTACCTCAACAGCGACGGCCTCAATGTCCGCAAGGCCATGTACAACTCCAGCTCCGCCGCTGTGCGGCCCGGCTATGTGGGCGAGATCTTCCCCCCGCTGACCGGCATCCACCTGATCCCCAACAACACCCGCATGACCTACACCGCCGCCGCCTATGTGGACGGCTTCGACGTGCAGGACAACCTGAAGAACACCTATTCCTTCAACTTCACCTCCGACGGTGAAATGCCCTATATCGTCGACCGCGAGAACCTGCAGTTCCGCACCGGCGACGACGGCCGGAAGTACCTGGACGTGACCCTGGCCGATAACTTCTGCCTGGCCGGCGCCACCCTGTACTCCACCCAGTGGAAGACCAACGTCAACAACGGCAAGAAGGAAATGAGCATCGGCTCCAACTACTATGACGGCATCATCCCTGCCCTGAAGGCCGACGGAACCTCTCCCCGGGCTTACGAGGAGTATACCTACACCTTCGACGTTACGGACTTCTATCAGAAGCTCCTGCAGGGCACCTTCTATGTGGTGGCCTACGACTACGCCATGAACCAGTGTGCCTATCGCGTGACCCTGCCTGAAAACGCCGTCACCAAGATCACTCTGGATCAGACCGCCGTGACCCTGCCCCAGAAGGGCTATGTCCAGCTGAACGCCACTGTGACTCCCGACGACGCCACCGACCAGAACCTGGTTTGGAGCTCCTCCGATTCCAGCGTGGCCGAGGTGAAGAACGGCATCGTGGCCGCCAAGGCTCCCGGCACCGCCACCATCACCGTCAAGTCCTCCGTCTGGCCCGATGTGAAGGCCCAGTGCCAGATCACCGTCACCGACGAGGTGGGCGCGGACGTGCCTATGAGTGAGTTCCGGCTGAACACCTCCTCCGTGACCATGCTGGCCGGTACCACCTATACCAATGTCCGGCTGTATGCCTACGCGCCCTTCTATGCCACCGACCTGAACCTGGAGTGGACCTCCTCCGACGAGTCCGTGGTCACCGTTGAGCCCAACGGCGAGGGCGACCAGCTGACCCAGTATGCCAAGCTCACCGCTCTGAAGCCCGGCACGGCCACCGTTACCGCCAAGGCCAAGAACGGCACTGCCTCCTATGACCTGGCCGTCACCGTCACCGAGGCCACCGGCTCCGGCAGCTTCAACATCGTGGGCGACACCCTGGTCAGCTACAGCGGCACCGAGAGCACCGTCACCATTCCCGACGGCGTCCGGGTCATCGGGGAGAACGCCTTCAAGAACAACGACTACGTTCTCAACGTCATCTGCCCCGACTCCCTGGAGGAGATCGGCTATCGGGCCTTCTACGACTGCGACAACCTGCAGAGCGTCAGCCTGCCTGAGACCATGAAGGTCATCAACGAGGGCGCGTTCTACTACTGCAAGAACCTGAAGACCCTGGGCCACACCGACGACGGCGTCCTGCCCAAGGGCCTGACCACCATGGGCGTCAAGGCGTTCTACTTCTGCGAGGCCCTGGAGGGCGACCTGGTGATCCCCGAGGGCGTCACCAGCCTCAGCGCCGGCCTGTTCTATAATGCCTACGCCCTGACCAGCATCACCATTCCCGACACCGTCACCTCTATGGACGCAAACGGCGACCAGTTCGCCAACTGCACGGCTGTAACCTCCGTGACTCTGTCCAAGAACCTGACCGAGCTGCCCAAGACGGCGTTCTTCACCTGCAAGAGCCTGAAGCACCTGCCCGACCTGAGCAACGTCACCTCCGTGGGCACCAGCTGCTTCGCCGGCTGCGCCGCCCTGGAGGAGATGGTGATCCCCGAGAGCCTGACCTTCATCGGCGCCAACGCCTTCGCCCGCAGCAGCCTCACCGAGATCACCGTGCTGGGCGATCCCACCGGCCTTGACTCCGCGTTCTACAACAGCCTGAACCTGACCACCTTCGTGGCCCCCAAGCTGACCACCATCGGCAAGCAGATGTTCCAGGGCTGCACCGCGCTGGTGAACTTCATCGTTCCCGACAACGTCACCCTCATCGGCGAGAGGGCCTTCCAGGGCTGCACCAACCTGAAGACCCTGACCTTCCCTGCCTCCTACAAGGCCGAGACCCTGTCCTTCGGTCTGACGCCGTTTGTCAGCTGCCCCGCCTTTGAGGGCTATGTCATCGAGGACGGCGCCAGCATCGTCCGGACCGAGGACGGCACCCTGCTGGCCGGCGGCGGCAAGGTTCTGGTGAGCCTGCCCCGGGACTTCAAGGGCACCTCCTACACCGTGCCTGACGGCGTGGAGACCATCAGCGACTACCTGTTCTATAAGAACACCACCATCACGTCCGTCACGCTGCCCGCCAGCCTCAAGAAGATCGGCACCGCCGCCTTCCAGGGCTGCACCAAGCTGACGTCCATCGCCCTGCCCGATGGCTTCACCACCCTGGGTGAGCACGCCTTCGACGGCTGCTCCGGCCTGAAAACCGTGACCTTCGGCCAGAGCCTGACCGCTGTTCCCGCCTACGCCTTCAGCAACTGCTCCGCCCTGACGGCTGTGGACCTGCCCGCCACCGTGGAGACCGTGGGCGATTACGCCTTCCGCGGCTGCGCCAAGGCCACCGCCCTGTCCCTAACGTAGGGCCTGACCTCCATCGGCGCCAACGCTTTCTACGGCTGGAAGGCTCTGAAGGCCATCACCATTCCCCAGTCCGTCACCTCCCTGGGCGGCTCCGCGTTCTATGACTGCAACGCCGCCGCTTCCATCGACTGCGGCAGCCTCACTGTCATCCCCGACCGCGCGTTCTACAACGCCAAGGCCGTCAAGACCGTGAAGCTCAGCGACAACGTCACCTCCATCGGTGAGCGCGCCTTCAATAACTGCTCTCTGCTGGAGACCATCAACTGGCCCTCTCAGCTGAAGACCATCGGCAGGCAGGCCTTCTACTATGCCCGGAAGCTCCAGAATCTGGACTTCTCCGGCACCCAGCTGGAGTCCATCGGCAACAGCGCCTTCTATCAGCCCTATGAGGCCCGGACGCTGGCCTTCCCCGGCACCCTGCAATCCATTGATAGCAAGGCGTTCGCTTACCTGAACTACAACAAGACCGCCTATATCACCGAGGTCAGCATCCCCGCCTCCGTCACCAGCCTGGCCAAGGACGCTTTCTATCTGGCCAGCGGCCTGAAGAACATCGTGGTGGACGCCAACAACCCCGTGTATGCGTCCTCCAACGGCGTTGTCATGCTGAAGGATACCGGCGAGATCTACATCTGGCCCCAGGGCAACGAGACCACCGAGTTCACCCTGCCCGCCAGCATGACCGAGATCCCCGATAAGATGTTCCAGAACAACACCAGCCTCAAGAAGGTCGTCGTTCCTGCCAGCGTCACCAAGGTGGGCACCTATGCCTTCTCCAGCTCCAGGATCGAGGAGATCTACTTCGAGGATTCCGCCAATGGACTGACCGTCGGCACCTTCGCCTTCTACAATTGTCCCAATCTGACCAGCCTGCGTCTGCCCTACGGCCTGACCAGCATCGGCGCCAACGCCATTTCCAAGACCGGCCTGGAGACCATTGTCATTCCCGACACCGTCACCGAGATGGGCGGCAGCGCGCTGGCTTACAACGACAATCTGAAGAATGTCACCCTGTCCAAGTCCCTGACGGCTGTGCCCAGCCGCGGCTTTGTGGGCTGCGAGGCTCTGACGGAGCTGACTCTGCCCGCCTCCATCCAGGATTGCGGCGTCACCGACACCTCCGTGGCCTTCAACGACTGCACCAGCCTGCAGAACATTTATGTGGCCGACGGCTCCCTGTACTTCAAGAGCGTGGACGGCGTCCTGTTCGATAAGAACGGCGCGAACCTGCGCTACTATCCCGAGGGCCGCACGGCGGAGAGCTACCGCATCCCCGAGGGCACCATCCGCGTGGGCGGCAACGCCTTTGCCGGCAACCTGTTCCTCAAGAGCGTCAGCTATCCCACCACCCTGGAGCGCATCGGCACCAAGGCCTTCTTCGGCTGCGAGAACCTGAAGGATTGCTACTTCAACGGCATGACCGCTCCTCTGCTGGAGACCACCGTCTCCCTGACCGGAGCCTATGCAAACGTCGCCCTGTACGCCAACTTCGTGGGCCTGTGGGGCACCACCGGCACCGGCGGCTTCGTGTACAACGACTGGGGCCTGAACCTGTACTATCCCCAGGGCGCTGTGGGCTATACCGCCTATGTCTGGGACAAGTACTTCAACACCGAAAAGGGCAGCGTCAACGTCATGGACGAGAGCTACTTCACGCCCACGGACCTGACCGTCACGGAGACCGGCGTCCGCAACGCCCTGCTGACCTGGACCGCTGCCAAGCAGTCCAACGCCGAGGATATCGTCTATAAGGTGGAGCGCAGCGTGGCTGCCCACTTCCAGGATGATACCCAGGATACCTGGACCTTCGAGTTCGAGACCCTGGCCGAAGGCCTCACCGCCTGCACCTATACCGATACCACCACGCTGCCCTTCGGCCGCAGCTATGCTTACCGGGTCACGGCTTACAGCCTCACCGGCGAGACCGGCCCCGCCGCCATTGGTTATCTGTATATTGATGCCGACCCCAACAACGCCGATGAAATGGCGGTGCTGGAGCTGATCAAGAAGATCGAGGCCCTCAAGCCCATCGAGAATCTGACCAACGAGGACGAGGCTTACCTGCGCCAGCTGCTGGCCGAGTACAACGCCCTCACCGACGCCCAGAAGGAGCTGGTGTATAACTACGCCACTCTGCTGGCCGCTCTGGAGAAGGCCGGCCACAACCCTGAGCTGAAGAACGCCAAGCCCGCCACCTGCACCGAGGACGGCTACACCGGCGATGAGGTCTGCACCGTCTGCGGCGAGGTCCTGGAGCGCGGCCAGGTCATCCCCGCCACCGGTCACAAGACCCAGCTGGTGGGCGCTAAGGCCGCCACCTGCACCGAGGATGGCTACACCGGCGACGAGGTCTGCACCGTCTGCGGCGAGACCGTGAAGAAGGGCGAGGTTATCCCCGCCACCGGCCACAAGACCGAACTGGTGGGCGCTAAGGCCGCCACCTGCACCGAGGACGGCTACACCGGCGACGAGGTGTGCACCGTGTGCCAGGAGATCGTGAAGAAGGGCGAGGTCATCCCCGCTCTGGGCCACAAGACCCAGCTGGTGGGCGCTAAAGCCGCCACCTGCACGGAAGATGGCTACACCGGCGACCAGGTGTGCACCGTGTGCCAAGAGGTCGTGAAGAAGGGCGAGGTTATCCCCGCCACCGGCCACAAGACCGAACTGGTGGGCGCTAAGGCCGCCACCTGCACGGAAGATGGCTACACCGGCGATGAGGTCTGCACCGTCTGCGGCGAGACCGTGAAGAAGGGTGAGGTTATCCCCGCTCTGGGCCACAAGACCCAGCTGGTGGGCGCTAAAGCCGCCACCTGCACGGAAGATGGCTACACCGGCGATGAGGTCTGCATCGTCTGCCAGGAGGTCGTGAAGAAGGGCGAGACCGTCCCCGCCACCGGCCACCATTATAAGGATGGCAAGTGCACCGACTGCGGCGAGGCTGACCCCAACTACAAGCCCGCCGTCAAGACCGGCGACGACAGCAACACCACCCTGTGGGTCATGCTGCTGACCGTCTCCGCTCTGCTGGCTGCCGCTGTGGTGGTCCTGCCCCGCAAGAAGCACACCCGTTGAATATGACGCCTGTCTCTGATCCGGAGACAGAGTGACCCGCGAGACCCGGAGACCGGAAACGGCCTCCGGGTCTCCGGCGTTTTGTACAAAAATTGTTCACAATCCCCGTTCAACCAGGCATGCATAAAAATCCACATGATTCAAATCTCGACATACGTTAATGAACACTCTGTCGAAATAAGCGAGATAAAACGATGCTAAACCGCCATACACGGAGAATGGTCCAGAATTTAGCTGAGTAATTCGCTGGACTTTATCGCATGAAAGTGTTGAAATAACCAAACCAAATGGTTCATGATTCCTGATTTGTGTAAAAACTCACAAAGTGTCGTTATAGCGCGAACAAAGTGCTGATTTTTGTTTTTGTCGAAATTTCTATAAATTTTGTGGCAAATTACACGACTTTTTCATTGCACTGGACAAGGAAACATGGTATAGTAACCATAGCTGTATCGGACAGGCCGGCTGATAGGGCATCACGGCGGCCCGCACCGATCCGGTATCCAACTTTACCGGTATAAACCGGAGAAAGAGAGAGTACGCATATGAAACACGCGCATACCCTCAAACGGGCGATGGCAGTGCTTCTCGCTCTCGTGATGACGCTGAGTCTCGTGACCCCCACCTGGGCCATGAGCAGCAGCTCCGTTGCGACCAAGGGCGAGAACAACGGTATCACCTGGGAAAAGGTGGACAACATCAAGTTGCCCATCAAGGAAAACGCGGCTGTTGAGGAAGAAGCCCAGCAGCAGTATGCCGACACGGACGTGGTCCGCGTCTCCATCGTGCTGAGCGACCCCTCCACCTTGGACAAGGGCTTTTCCGCGTCCGACATCGCCTCTGGCAGCAAAAAGGCGATGAAGTATCGCGACAAGCTGGAATCCAAGCAGGATAAGATGGCCAAGACCATCTCCAAGAAGGCCCTGGACGGCCAGTCTCTGGATGTGGTTTGGAATCTGACCCTGGCCACCAACATCATCTCCGCCAACGTTCAGTATGGCCAGATCGAGAAGATCGAGAAGATCAAGGGTGTTGATTCCGTCCTGATCGAGACGCAGTATGAGCCTTGCGTGGTCAAGGAATCCGAGACCACCGACCCCAACATGGCTACCTCCTCCTCCATGATCGGCTCCAGCGTTGCCTGGGCTGACGGTTACACCGGCGCAGGCTCCAAGGTGGCCATCATTGATACCGGCGCTGACACCGATCACCCCTCCCTCAACGGCGCTGCCTACAGCTACGCTGTCAAGGGCCTGGGCATCACCCCCGTCACCGCCGCGGATTACGCTGACAAGCTGGAGAAGCTCAACGCCCTCAAGAAGAACGGCGACCTGAAGGCCTCCGACCTGTATGTCAGCGCCAAGATCCCCTTCGGCTTCAACTACATTGACGCCGATCTGGATGTCACCCACGACAACGACAAGCAGGGTGACCATGGCTCCCACGTCACCGGTATTGCCGCCGGCAACCGCTATATCCAGCAGGCCGACGGTACCTTCGCTCCCGCTCTGGATACCGCCCTGACCCAGGGTGTTGCCCCTGATGCCCAGGTGTACACCATGAAGGTCTTCGGTAAGGGCGGCGGCGCTTACGATTCCGACTACATGGCCGCCATCGAGGACGCCATGATCCTGGGCTGCGATTCCGCCAACCTGTCTCTGGGCAGCGGCAACCCCGGCTATTCCCGCCAGTCTGACGCCAAGTACCAGGCCATCCTGGAGGCTGTTGTCAACAGCGGTATGGTCGTTGCCATGTCCGCCGGTAACTCCGGCCACTGGTTCGAGAACACCCCCTATGCCTATCCCTACGCCGAGAGCGTCAGCTGGGCCACCAACGGCAGCCCCGGCTCCTACACCAACTCTCTGGGCATCGCCTCCGTGGATAACGTGGGCTCCACCGGCAACTATATTGAGTTCGCCGGCGTCAAGATGTTCTACAACGACACCTCCGAGGCTCCCATCCAGCCCATGACCGCTCTGGCCGGTGAGCAGCGCTTCGTCTATGTGGATGCCGTCGGCAATCCCGAGGACTTCGCCGCTGCGGGCGATGAGCTCAAGGGCGCCATTGCCATGTGCAACCGCGGCTCCATCAACTTCACCGCCAAGGGCAACAACGCCGTTGCCGCCGGCGCCATCGGCACCATCGTGGTCAACAACGCGGCGGGCACCATCAATATGTCCACCGACGGCTACACCGGCACCGCTCCTTACGTCTCCCTGACTCTGGCTGACGGCCTGATCATCAAGGCCAATGCCGAAAAGAAGGAAGCCAACGGCGTGACCTACTATGTGGGCAAGCTCACCGTGGGCGCCAAGCCCGGCGTGAACGTTCAGACCGCCGACTATTACACCATGAGCGACTTCTCCTCCTGGGGCATTCCCGGCTCCCTGGAGCTGAAGCCCGAGATCACCGCTCCTGGCGGCAATATCTACTCCCTGCAGAATGGCGGCGGCTACCAGAATATGTCCGGTACCTCCATGGCCTCTCCCCAGGTTGCCGGTATGGCCGCTGTGGTGGCCCAGTACATCCGCGCCAACAAGCTGACGGAGAAGACCGGCCTCACCGCCCGTGCTCTGGCTCAGTCCCTGCTGATGTCCACCGCTGTCCCCATGTATCAGGATTACGGCGAGGGCAAGTATGGCTACTATTCCGTTATGCAGCAGGGCGCCGGCCTTGCCAATGTGGGCGCTGCCGTTTCCGCCGGCACCTACATCAAGATGGATAAGAACGCCAACGCCGGCGCTGCCGACGGTAAGGTCAAGGTGGAGCTGGGCGACGATCCCGCCCGCACCGGCGAGTATAACTTCGGCTTCACCATCTACAACCTGAAGGATGCTGCGACCTCCTTCAACCTCAGCGCCGATTTCTTCACCCAGAATGTCCTCACCAATCAGTTCGAGGACGGCTCCGAGGTGAACTTCGAGCATACCTACACCGCTTTGCTGTCCTCCAACGTCACCTGGACCGTGGACGGCCAGGTGGTGGAGATGACCGCTCCCGAGGGTCTTGCCAACTGCGACTTCAACGGCGACGGCAAGGTCACCAAGGCCGACGGCCAGGCGCTCCTGGACTATGTCACCGGCGTCCTGGATTCCATCTCCAATAAGGACAACGCCGACTTCGACAACGACGGCAGCATCGACACCTACGATGCCTACCTGTTCTTCCAGCAGCTGAACAAGAGCACCGTGGAGATCCCCGCAAACGGCAGCATCCATGTGGAAGTCAATGCCAAGGTCCTGGGCCTGGACAAGTATGACAAGGGCAGCGACAACACCGGCACCTATGTCGAGGGTTATGTGTACGCCGACGAGGTTGCCTCCGCCGAGGGTGTCAAGGGCGACAGCCACTCCATCCCCGTCCTGGGCTACTACGGCAACTGGACCGATCCCTCCATGTTCGATATCGGCAGCTATCTGGAGTATCATGAGGCCAAGACCGAGTCCCGTGTGCCTTACATGTACGCCTACAACAAGAACGCCACCAAGTATCAGGCCCTGACCGTCCAGTACGCTGGCGATTCCGGCATGTACTATTTCGGCGGCAATCCTTACGTGGATGAGACCTATGATCCCAACCGCGCCGCCATCAACCCCGACACCACCGTCTTTGCCCGTGCTACCTTCTCCCTGATCCGCAACGCTGCGGATTCCCGGGCGACCATCACCGGCGAGAACGGCACTGTCTACTATGATAAGGCGTCCGGTTCTCCCACCGCTGGCGCTTACTACTACAGCAACGGCGGCAGCTGGCGCAATGCTCAGGGCTACATCGGTATCAACAATGCCCCCACCAAGGCTGCTGAGGGTGAGAAGATCACCGTCAAGGTCACCGAGGCTCCCGAGTACTATGTGACCTACGATGCCGAGGGCAATGCCACCACCAACTGGGATGCCCTGGGCGATGGCGCCAGCCGGACCTACACCGCTTTCATCGACCGGACCGAGCCTGTCCTGTCCAACGTGTACTTCAAGGAAGACGTTGAGACCGGCACCCGCAGCCTGGTCCTGACCGCTCAGGACAACCGCTATGTGGCGGCCGCCTTCCTGATCGACTATGACAAGATGTCCATTCTGGACCGCACCGCCGGCTCCCCCGAGGGTGCTGCCGAGGGCGCTGCCACGGATATCTCCCTGGATCTGAGCAAGGCCGAGGGCGTTGACCACCTGCTGGTTCAGGTCGCCGACTACGCCGACAACACCGCCACCTACAAGATCAACCTCAACAAGGAAGAGCTCAGCGGCCCCGTGTCCGTGACTCTGGATAAGCAGTCCATCAAGATGTACAAGGGCGGCACTGCTGCTCTGAACGCTGAGGTCAGCCCCTTCGGCGTGAAGCCCGATGGCGTGACCTGGAAGTCCTCCGATGAGACTGTCGCCACCGTCAACGAGCGCGGCATCATCACCGGCGTCAACAAGGGTACTGCCACCATCACGGCGGCCTCCATCAAGGATCCCACCGCCACCGCCTCCTGCGTGGTCACCGTCCAGACCGTGGACACCACCCTGGTGGGCGCACTGATGGATACCAACGGCGATGCCCAGTTCTACACCTGGGATATGGAGCACGACACCACCTGGAAGAAGCTGGTGAACTTCGAAACCACCAAGAGCGTGTCTGCCTCCACCTTCGACGCCCGCACCGGCGACGTCTATCTGCAGGATGGCAGCTTCAACATCAACAAGATGGACCTGGATACCGGTAAGACCCTGGCTACCTATCCCGGCTTCGAGGGCGAAATCCCCATGTGGGATATGGAGTACAGCCTGGTTTACTCCACCGAGGCCAAGCCCATGCTGGCCAGCGTGTACTACACCTACTTCCTGTCTCCCAAGCCGGTGGATAACCTGGATCTGTCCGCCTTCGACCTCGGACTGTATCTGTGGCTCTTTGCCGACGCTTCCTACTTCACCGCCGTTACCTCTCTGGGTGCCAACAAGATCGACACCGATGACGACGGCGTGAAGGATACCGACACCGAGCTGTTCCTGGCGCTGGATGACGCCGGCAACATCTGGACCATGAATGTTTATCCCACGAAGGATGAGAAGACCGGCAAGGACACCTGGGGCGCCTCCTTCGGTATCCTGGAGTCCAACCTGGCTAACGTTGGCTACGCTGCCAACCCCACCGATGACGGCGACCTGTATGACTCCCTGTACGCCACCGTCGAGGGCCAGGAACTGGTTCTGTACCTGGCCAACTTCACCGGCGACGCCAGCCATGTCTACCGCATCCTCCTGAATGAGGACACTGGTAAGTGGGAAGCTGCCGACATCGGCAACTTCGGCGACGGCGTGTGGCCTGCCACCCTGGTGGGCACCATGTACCACGCCAATGAGGACGCCGCCAAGGCCGTGAACGCTGCCATGAGCAAGACCACCGTCCACACCGCTCAGGCTGTGGAGATGACCCCCGCTCAGATCCAGCGCTACAACGGCGCCGAGACCCAGGCTGCCAAGGGCTCCCTGAACGCCGCTGCCCCCGTGGCTGCCCTGGTGAACCTGCCCATGGGCGACGCTGCTGAGAACGCCACCGCCTCCAACGTCACCGTGTCCGCCGATGAGAAGACCGTCACCGTCAACGTCCTGGCCAAGGATGCTGCCACCAACGGCCTGTTCACCGTGGATTACGATGCCGCCAACCTGACCCTGACCAACGTGGCCTTCAACACCCAGTACAGCTCCTACAAGGATGCTTCCGGCAAGGTCACCCTGGGCTATGTGGACCTCAACGGCGTGACCGCCGGTTCCACCGTGGCCACCCTGACCTTCACCGTCAATGATCCCACCGCTCTGGACAAGATCAACGTCACCGTTACCGAGACCGAGCGCAACGATCAGACCGTGAACAACGCCGAGACTCTGGCTGCTGACCTGCACACCGAGACCGAGACCGTGAACGCCAAGGCCGCCACCTGCACCGAGGATGGCTACACCGGCGACGTGGTCTGCAAGGCCTGCGGCAAGGTCATCACCAAGGGCGAGGTCATCCCCGCTCTGGGTCACAAGATCGAGCTGGTGGGTGCCAAGGCTGCCACCTGCACCGAGGACGGCTACACCGGCGACGAAGTCTGCACCATCTGCGGCGAGATTGTGAAGAAGGGCGAGGTCATCCCCGCTATGGGTCACAAGATCAAGCTGGTTGGCGCTAAGGAGCCCACCTGCACCGAGGACGGCTACACCGGCGACGAAGTCTGCACCATCTGCGGCGAGATTGTGAAGAAGGGCGAGGTCATCAAGGCCACCGGCCATCAGTACAAGGATGGCAAGTGCACCGTCTGCGGCGCCGCTGATCCCAACTACAAGCCCTCTGTCAAGACTGGCGACGAGAGCAACACCGCCCTGTGGGTCCTGGTGATGGCTTCCGCTGCTATGCTGGCTGCCGCTGTTGTGGTTCTGCCCCGCAAGAAGCACTCCCGCTAAACGGAAAAACAGCCTGGGATGATCTCCATCCCACGAGCTGAGATGCCCCACCCCCTATAGAGCCAGCCCCCGGCGGATTCCGCCGGGGGCTGGCTATTTTTGCGACGTACACGCCGCCGCAAAAAACGGATCTCACTTGATTTGCCGCCTGCGGGCGGCAAACTGTGCGAGGCGCTTGCCAGGCTGGATACTGCACAAAAATAGCCCGTGGGCGGCGGCTTTGGCTGCCGTCCACGGGCCTTCTCATGTCCCCGTCCGCATGTTCAGCGGGTCGTCCCGCAGAGGAAGCCCGGTGTCCCGCTTCTGGGGCGGGATAGGCCGGGACATGCAGAAATAACGGCTCTCGTCGGCCACATGGTCCTCCTGTCGGGTGTCCACGTCCTCCGTGTCCGTCTGGTCGAACAGCAGCTCCGGAATCGTCCGGATAAACGCCCGGCACCCGGAGAACACATACAGCATGGGATACCCCTGCTCATCGAAGCTCATGCGGTAGTGCAGCTGCATCCACCCGGGGATCCGGCGGTTGTCCCCCCGGGTGAAATAGACCCGGTGGCGCAGGGCCGTCTCATAGATGCTCTCACCCCGGCTGGTATCCCAGATGGCCGGGTCCGCCACCCCCTGAATTTCCCGGCCCTTCAGCCAGGGGTGGGTGTCCTCGATCCGGCGGATCTCCGCAAACTGGCGCTCCGGCGTCCACCGGACGCCCACATCCGGCTCCCCGGTGCAGCCGTACAGCTCCAGAATCCGATAGATCACCCCGTCATAATCCACCGCCCACCAGCCGCAGGAGAAGGGCTTGGCATAGCCGAAGTCATAGCTGCGGTAGACGGGCCACTCCCGGGGGATGTCGAAGGGGGCGATGACATGGGTGAACCGCCGGTCCTGATAGTGGGCCGGGTCGTTGGTAAACTCCTGGAACACCTGCCCCTGGAACACGTCCCACTTGCCCTCCAGCCAGGCGTCCCGCAGCCGCCGGGGCAGGGCCTCCAGCTGGCGCAGATAGTCCGGCTGGGCCCGCAGCAGAGCCCGGTTGTCCGTGACCTTGGCGGGGATGAACACATAGTCATCGGGGTTTTCCCCCGCCTGGAACCGCCGGTCGATGAACAGGCGCTTGATATAGCTGTGCCCCGGCCCGCCGGGGTTGCAGGTGTAGTACAGCCGCTTGGGAAATTCGTTGACGCCCCGCAGGCAGGCGGCAAACTGCCGCAGCCACTCCTCCTTCAGCTGGGTGGCCTCGTCCAGGAAGATCACGTCGTATTCCGCCCCCTGATAGCGGTCCATATCGCCGTCGGCGGCGCAGTAGCCGAAGTCCAGGACGCTGCCGTTGGGGAAAACGAACTGCCGGGCGGTGGCTCGGTATTCCGCGAGACCTGCCAGCTCCTGCCGCAGAAAGCGGATGTGGTTGGCCTCCAGCTCCTGATAGGTCCGGCGCACCAGCAGCAGACGGATCCCCGGATAGCGCAGGGCCAGCAGCTTGGCCTTGGTGCGCACGGCCCAGCTTTTGCCGCCGCCCCGGGCCCCGCCGAAGGCCACATACTTCTTCCGGCACCGCAGAAACTCCTGCTGCCGGGGGTTGGGCCGGTCCATGGTGAGAATTTTTTCCGTCACAGGCTCCAGTCCTCCGTTTCCTCCGCCAGCTCCACCCGGACCACGCCGCCGCCGGGCTGCTGCCCCTCCAGGGTCTGCTGAAGGTTCATCAGCTCCCGCAGAACGGCGGTGAGCTCCTTGATCTCCCGGGTGTCCAGGTCCTCCGCCAGCCGCTGCTCCGCCTGGCGGCGCAGCCGGGCCGCCAGATTCCGCAGACGGGCGTTGGCCCGCTGGTCGTTGGTGCCGTGCCAGCCCTCCAGCACCGCCCGGCGGCCGATGGCTGAGGAGGAGACGCCGTATTTTTCCGCCAGGCGGCGATAGCTCCAGCCCTGGGCGTTGAGCCTCTGCAGCTCCTCCCAGGGGATGTCCTCCCGTCTCACCATGGGGCCGCCTCCTCTCCGCACAGACAGTCGGCGAAGTAGCTCTCGGCGTAGTCCGCCAGGCAGTCCCGGCAGACGGTGCGGCCATTGATGCGGTAGTAGGCCTGGCTCTGATAAATCTCGCCGCCGCACAGGTCGCAGACGGCTGCGGTGCAGCAGCCGTCTTCCTCATAAATTCTGGGAAATCGCATGTTGATCTCCTCCTTTCACCTGTACCGGGACAAAAGGGGAGTGGTGCCCATCCGGTTGCCGGAATCGGGGCAACGGTGGCGGAAATGGGGCGATTCCCGGCCCCTACGGACGGTTGCCGGGAAAACACCCCATTCTTGCGGCCTGCCCATCACCAATCCACGTATTTGGTCATGCGGTCGGGGTTGGTGACCTGGGTCTGGGCCGGGGGCCTGCTCCAGCGCTCCCAGGACTCCGCACTGCGGCAGGCGGCCTTCCAGTCCCGCATGGGGGCCTTTCCCACCATCCAGCCCCGGGCCTGGTAAAAGTCGATGAAGGCCTGGGGCTCCACCGGCGAGCGTCTCTGCAAAACATAAGCCCGCACTTCATCCAGGGTGGGTGGGACAAAGCGCCCTCCGGCGCTGCCGTCTCCACCTCCCGTCCGGTCCGATTCCGTCTCGTCCGGTTCTGTTCCGTCCTGTCCGGTTCCGTCCGGTTCCGTTTCGTTCCGTTCAGTGGTTTCGGCTTCCGAAACCGGGGTTTCGGCGGGGCTTTTCCGGGGACGCCCGCCCTTTCCCGACGGCGGCGTCGTTCTGGTTCCGGATGAACTGGGCCCGCAGCACCTGATAGACCACCCCGGCGCCGCCGGTAAGATCGGTTTCCGTGCCGCTGCGCATAAAGCGCATGGCGGCCAGCACTGCCTGGCCCACCTCCTGGTCCGTCAGCAGCTCCAGCATTTCCAGCTGGTCATCGAACAGGGGAATGTGTTTTTTCTTGGCCATAATGAACCACCTCCTGCATTCCCCCGGAAAAACCGCCGTCCGTTGCCCGTCTGCGGACAACCGCCCATGAAAAAATGCCGTATTACGCGTCCCACCCCGCTGCGTCTGCCGGGAACCACGGGGCGGGGGAGTGCATAGGATGATGGCGGAGAGGGAGTTTTCCGCTCTCCGCTTCGTATCATACCGGAACCTGTTAAAAAGTTTTAACAGCGCCGAAGTATGAGACGTCACAGTGTGCGCCCAGCGCACGGGACTCCTGATTCCATTTTTGAATCAGGAATCAGTATCAGAGGAGGAACACACGGAAATGATGATACATCTCCTGCACGCCGCCTTTGTGTACCAGGCACCGGACGGGGAGGTGGAGGCCCTGCGGGACGTGTCCCTGGACGTGGAGGAGGGGGAGTTCTGCAGCATCGTGGGCCCCTCCGGCTGCGGCAAATCCACGCTGCTGTCCGTCCTGGCGGGGCTGGAGACCCTGACCGGCGGGGAGGTCACCGTGGACGGCGAACCCCTGCGGGGCCCCTCGCCCAAGGTGGGCTTCATGCCCCAGCAGGACCAGCTGTTCCCCTGGCGGAGCATCTGGGACAATGTGACCCTGGCTCTGGCCGTCCGGGGGGAGAACACGCCGGAAAACCAGGCCCGGGTCCGGAGCCTGCTGGAGCGCTACGGCCTGTGGGCCTTCCAGGATAAGCGGCCGGGGCAGCTGTCCGGCGGTATGCGCCAGCGCTGCGCCCTGATCCGCACCCTGGCGGCGGATCCCCGGATCCTGCTGCTGGATGAGCCGTTCTCCGCCCTGGACTATCAGACCCGGCTGTCGGTTTCGGCGGATATTTACCGCATCATCCGGCAGGAGGGGAAAACCGCCCTGCTGGTGACCCACGACATCAGCGAGGCCATCAGCATGTCGGACCGGGTGGCGGTGCTGACCCGGCGGCCCGCCGGGATAAAGGCCGTTCACGACATGGGACCGCTGCGGGGCCTGCCGCCTATGGAGCGGCGGGACACCCCGGAATTTCACACGTTTTTCAATGCCATCTGGAAGGAGCTGGAGCTGCATGACGGATAAACCATCCCCCCGGCGGCAGGAGTGGCTGCGGCAGCGGCAGAGAAGCCGCCGCCGGGTGCGGCTGTGGCAGGCGGGACTGCTGGCGGCCCTGCTGGGCCTGTGGCAGCTGACCACGGCGGTGGGGCTCAGCGACGGCTTTCTCATCAGCAGCCCCAGCCGCATGTGGGGGACGCTGGTGGGCCTGTGCCGGGGCGGGGAGCTGCTGCGGCACGTGGGGGTGTCATGCCTGGAGACCGTGGTGGGCTTCCTGGCCGGGACCCTGCTGGGCACCGCCATCGCCATCTGTATGTGGTGGCGGGAGGGGGTGGCCCGGGTGCTCAGCCCCTATCTGGTGGTGCTGAACGCCCTGCCGAAAACGGCCCTGGGGCCGATTTTCATCGTCTGGATGGGGGCGGGGATGGGGTCCATCATCGTGATGACCCTGGCCATCTCCCTGATCGTCACCATCCTCAGCATGTATCAGGGCTTCCTGGGGACCGACAGCGAAAAGCTGCGGCTGATGCGGTCCCTGGGGGCCACAAGAGGTCAGATTCTGTGGATGCTGGTGTTTCCCGCCAGCTTCCCCACCCTGTTCAACACCCTGAAGGTCAACGTGGGCCTGTCGTGGGTGGGGGTGATCATGGGGGAATTTCTCGTGTCCCGGGCGGGCCTGGGCTATCTCATCGTCTACGGGTCCCAGGTGTTCAACATGGACCTGGTCATGGCCAGCGTGGTGATCCTGGCGGCCGCGGCGGTGGTGATGTACCGGCTGGTGCTGTGGGCCGAGAAGCTGCTGCAGCATTATTGGGGGGTCAAAGCATGAAAAAAATCTGTATCGTACTGTGTCTTTGTCTGGCGGCGCTGCTGGTTCTGCCGGGCTGCGCCGGGGAAAAACAGCTGACCCGGGTGCGCCTGAGCGAGGTCACCCACTCGGTGTTCTACGCGCCGCAGTATGTGGCCATGAGCCAGGGCTTCTTCCGCCAGGAGGGGCTGGAGGTGGAGCTGACCAACGGCGGCGGCGCCGATAAGGTCATGACCGCCGTGGTGTCCGGCCAGGCGGACATGGGCCTGGCCGGGCCGGAGGCCGCCATCTATGTGATGAACCAGGGCAAGGAGGACCATCCCGTGATCTTTGCCCAGCTGACCAAGCGGGACGGCTCCTTCCTGGTGGGCCGGGAGCCGGGGCCCTTCTCCTGGGAGGACGTCCGGGGCCGGACCATCATCGGGGGCCGGGCCGGCGGCGTGCCGGAGATGACCCTGGAATATGTGCTGCGGCAGCGGGGCATCGAGCCCCAGCGGGACGCGGTGGTGGACACCTCGGTGCAGTTCAACATGATGGCCGGGGCCTTCACCGGCGGCAACGGGGACTATGTGACCCTGTTTGAGCCCACCGCCACCGAGGTGGAGCAGGCGGGGAAGGGGTATATCCTGTGCTCCATCGGCCAGGAAAGCGGCGAGATCCCGTATACCGCGTATTTTGCCAACCGCAGCTATGTGGAGGCGAATCCAGAGACGGTCCAGGGCTTTGTCAACGCCATGGCCCTGGCCCAGCAGTGGGTGGCGGAGCACACGGACCGCCAGGTGGCGGAGGCCATCTGTGACCAGTTCCCGGACACGGACCTGGATATTCTGGAGCGGGTGTGCGCCCGGCACCGGGAGATCGACGCCTGGAACCGCACCCCGGTGATGGAGCAGCAGGCCCTGGAGCGGCTGGAGACGGTCATGACCCAGGCCGGGGAGCTGACCCCGGACCAGTGGGTGGACTTCGACGAGCTGGTGGATAACCGCTTCGCGCAGAAGGCGAACGAAATAAAGCGATAATACAGCAAGAAGTGCGTCTCTAATAATGAGACGCACTTCTTGTTTGACAAATTACACAAAAATAGGTATAATACAAGCACAGAAATTAACAGGGAGGGAGACGGCGTGAAGAAGTTTTTGTCGGTGTTTTTTCTGATCTCAATGAAGGGATGGGTTTGCTGTGAATAATAAAAGCGCACTTGGCCTTGGTATGATCGTGGCGGGGGGTATATTCCAGTCGGTGGGTACTGCCGGATGGATAGTGACTGCCTTTGTGTTGATCGTGGTGGGTCTCTTCATCCAGTTGCTGGAAGCCATCAAGGAGAAATAGTTTCCCTTAGGAAGACAGCGTATTGTGATCATCTTCGCAGGGGAGACAGCCAAACCGGCTGTCTCTCCCTGCTTTTTTGTACATTTTTACAAAATTGTAACCGGATTGTAATTTTTTGTATTTTTTTGTCATTCTCCTCTTGACTTAAACCCAGGTTCATGTGTTAAGATACCCGCATAAATATTCAACAGGAAAGAGGGTATCCCCGTGACCCGGAAGGCCGGACTGAACTCCAACACACTGAAGCTGCTGGCTGTGGTGGCCCTGATCTGCCAGCATGTGACGATTTTCTTCATCCCCACCACCAATCCCTGGTACGATCCCCTGTTCTGCTTCGGCATGATCACCGCGCCCATTATGTGCTTTTTCATCGCCGAGGGGTATTATCACACCCACAGCCGCAGAAAGTACCTGGAGCTGCTGCTGCTGTATAACGGCCAGCGGGGCCGCAAGAGCAAGTGGTACCAGTGGGGGTACTACCTGATCTATCCCATCCACCTTATGGTGCTGTACGTCATCGAACTGCTGGTAAGATAAAAGAAAAAACCGGCTGTGCCCTCTCGGGCACAGCCATCGTTTTTCGTTTATTTATGCAGCAGGGGGGACAGAGGCTTGTAGATCAGGAAGCACAGGCCCACGTCCAGCAGGCCCTTGCAGAAGGTGAAGGGCACGTTGAACACCAGCAGGCAGTTGAGCAGAGCGTTGGAGGAGGGGACCTCCGCAATGGTACCCAGAATGGCCTGGTAGGCCCCGATGATGGCCTCCAGGGGCATCCCGTACACCTTGACATATGCCGGATACACGAAGAAGTAGTTGGAGGGGACGCTGACCACAGCCATCAGAACCGCACCCAGCATCGCCCCGATCAGGGCGCCCTTACGGCTCTTGTGCTTGCGGTACACCAGACCGGCGCACAGCACGAACACGGCCCCCAGAATGAAGTTGCTGAGCTCGCCCACTCCGGCGCTGGAGCCGAAGGGCAGGTGCAGCAGGTTCTTCACCAGCTGGATCACCACGCCGTATACCGGGCCCAGGGAGAAGGTCCCCAGCAGGGCGGGCAGGTCGGAGATGTCCAGCTTCACAAAGCTGGGGATCAGGGGAATGGAAAACTCCACGAATTGCAGCACCGCGGCCACGGCGCTGAGCATGGCGGCTACCGCCAGGCGATGGGTTCGTTTGCTTGCTTGCGTCATAAGAAAAAACGCTCCTTTTGATAAAAGTAAAACACCCGGAAAGACTTGCCTTCCAAGGTGCACGCATCAAAAAAGAGCATTGTGACAATGCCGTACACGCCTTCTCTCATCCAGACTATACTGTCGGTACCGGAATTGCGCCGGTTCCTGCGGCCGCGGCCGCTCGCAGACTATCACTGCCGGTGGGGAATTTCGCCCCGCCCCGAAGACAGCTATTCGGTTGTTCTCTGTGGATAGTATATACCCGCCGCCGCCAAAATGCAACAGGAAATTGCAAAACTCATACAAACAGAAATTATTATTCGAGTTTCAATAAATAATGCTTGACAAGCGAGATAAACTATGGTATCCTGACCCCAGCAAGCGAAAGGAGAGACGCATATGAAAACCAAAACCATGTCGGCCCTGCTGCGGGCCGTCCTGCTGGCGGCGGGGGCGCTGCTGGCGGTGTTCTTCTTCCTGTTTCTTCCGTTTTACGGGACGGACACGGTCCGGGCCGCGCCGGAATTTGCCTGGGCCTATTGGCCGTGTCTTGTCTGGGCGTGGGCGTTTGCCGTGCCGGTCTTCTGGGCCATGGTCCCGGCGTGGCGGGTCTGCGGCAGCATTGCTGTAAAGGGTATGGCCTTCACTGGGAAAAATGCCCGTGACCTGCGTACCGTCAGTCGCCTGGCCTTTGCCGACGCGGTGATATTTCCGACGGGAATGCTCATTGTGGCCTATCTGGGTGCGGGCAGTGCACCTCTGACCCTCCTGATCACGCCGCTGGTGACCTTCTGCTGCCTGGCGGCGGGGATCGTGCTGTATGTCCTGTCCCGGCTGGTGGCGGATGCCGCCGCCCTGCGGGAGGACAACGACCTGACCATTTAAGGAGGTGGGGACATGATCGTATTCAACATCGACGTGATGCTGGCCCGGCGGAAAATGAGCCTCACCGAGCTGTCCCACCGGGTGGGGATCACCATGGCCAACCTGTCCATCCTGAAAACCGGCAAGGCCCGGGCGGTGCGGGTGGACACCCTGAACAAGCTCTGCCGGGCCCTGGACTGCCAGCCCGGGGACCTGCTGGAGTACCGGCCCGGCCCGGAGGATGATAACGCTTTGGAATAATCCGGGCAAATATTACGATTTGTTGTCAGATAGGAGAGCAATATGGACCTTTGCAATCGCAATGACATTCAGGCGCTTTTGCAGCGCCACGGCTTTCACTTTTCCAAGGCCATGGGTCAGAACTTCCTCATTGAGGGGTGGGTGCCCCGGGACATTGCCGCCGCCAGCGGCGCGGACGAGCACACCGGCGTGCTGGAGATCGGCCCCGGCATCGGCCCCCTGACCCGGGAGCTGGCCCGGTGGGCCGGGAAGGTGGTGTCCGTGGAGCTGGACCGGCGGCTGTGGCCGGTGCTGGAGGAGACCATGGCCGGGTGCGAAAATTTCACCCTGGTGCAGGGGGACGTGATGCAGCAGGACCTGGCGGCCCTGGTGGGGGAGCACTTCGGGGGCCTGCGGCCTATCCTGTGCGCCAACCTGCCCTATAACATCACCACGCCCCTGCTGACCCGGGTAGTGGAAAGCCGGTGCTTCGACTCCGTGACGGTGCTGATCCAGAAGGAGGTGGCCCAGCGGATCTGCGCCGCCCCGGGGACGGCGGACTATGGGGCCTTCTCCCTGCTGATGCAGTATTACACCGCGCCGGAGCTGGTGTTCGAGGTGTCCAACACCTGCTTCCTGCCGGCCCCCAAGGTGACCTCCGCCGTGATCCACTGCCCGGCGCGGCGGGAGCCGCCGGTGCAGGTGTGCAGCGAGGCCATGCTGTGGCGGACGGTGCGGGCGGGGTTCGCCCTGCGGCGCAAGACCCTGGTGAACAGTCTGCAGACCGGGTTCCCCCTGCCCAAGGACCAGCTGGCGGCCATCGTCACCGGCTGCGGCCTGCCGGAAAACGTCCGGGGTGAGCGGCTGAGCCTGGCGGACTATGCGGCCCTGGCCAACGCCCTGGCGGCGGTGATGTGACAAGCGCATAAAAACGGCGGCGGGGCACACAGGCCCCGCCGCCGTTTATCGGCAATTCCCCGTTGTCCTACCGTAGGGCGGGCGACTCTGCCCGCTTTTTTTGCGGCCCGCTGATAGCAGCGGGCCCTGTCGAAAAACCCGGAAATCTTCCGCCATCGGAAAGGAAGATAGTTACGAAAGAAACCCATCAGGGGTGTCTTTCGTTTGCAATCACAGGTTTTTCAGAACTTTTCAAGTTCTGAAAAACCGCACGCAGCTTGTCAAAAAAGACTTTTTTGACAAGCTGAAAGCACCATCTTCTCAGATGGTGCTTTTTGGAGCGGGCGACGAGGCTCGAACTCGCTACCCGGCATCCCGCGAATGGCGAGGCCATTCGCAGGAACCCTGCCTCACCTCGTGATTGGAACGCGCTTCGCGCAGGTCGAGGAAATCGCCGAAGCGCCGCCGGTGGCGGAAGAAGCGAGGCGATTTCGAGGAAGTGCCCCGTCTGTCGACCGCGACAGCGGGCGAGAGACGGCCGGCACGACGGTGAGCGCCGAATGGCAAAAAGAAAAAGCACCATCTTCTCAGATGGTGCCTTTTGGAGCGGGCGACGAGGCTCGAACTCGCTACCTCGACCTTGGCAAGGTCGCGCTCTACCAGATGAGCTACGCCCGCAAACGCAAGATTAATTATACCCGCGAATCCCGGATTTGTCAACCCCTGCGTTCCACTTTTTTCAACTTTTTTTCAAAAGAATTTCGATGATGCCCACGTCGCCGCCTTCGGGATAGAAATTCACGGTCCAGGGCTCCTTCTGCTCCGGGGCCTCCATGGCCTGGACCTGGTCCACGATGGAGCGGACCTCCTCCTCCTGGTTGTCAAAGTAGCCCACCTGCACCACCAGCTCACCGCTTCCTCTGCGGGCGGCGGCGGTCAGCAGCTCCCCCAGGGCGGAGACGCTGGTGGTATACACCATGGAGGCGATCTGCTCCTGGGTGCGGCGATAGCCGATGGTCAGATGAATGGCGGTGTAGTTCCGGGCGCTGTCGTCGATGGTGTAGGTGAGGTACTTCACGGCGTAGGCCCCCAGGGGCGTCTCCTGCTGCACCTCCTTGCAGGCCCGCTCCGCCGCGGCGGAGGCGTCCAGAGGCTCCGTCCCGGCATAGAGCCAGATGGTGCCCTCCCGGGCGCCGCCGGTCAGCAGCAGCATCAGGTCGTTCACCAGGTCCTGATAGCTCTCCGCCCGGAGGACGGACCGGTCCTCGCTTTCGTAATAGGTGGAGCTGTGGGGCTGGACCACGCTGTAATCCCGCTCCAGAAACGAGGCACACCCGGTGCATACCAGCATCAGCGCCGCCAGAAGGGCGGCCGGCAAAGCTTTTTTCATGGCCGCGCCTCCGTTACAGGCCCGTGGGGTCATATTGGCCGAAGCCCTCGCCCAGCACCTCATGGGCATCGCACACGATGACGAAGGCGTCCGGGTCGATGCTCTGCACCAGCTTCTTGATGGGGATGAAGTGCCGGCGACCGAAGGCGCACAGGATGATCCGCTTTTCCCGGCCGCTCCAGGCCCCCTTACCGGCCAGCAGGGTGACACCCCGGTCCAGCTGCAGCAGCTCATGGGTGATGGCCTCATACTGCTCGCTGATGATATAGGCCACCTTGGAGGCGTTGGGACCGTACACCACCCGGTCGATCAGCAGGGACAGGATATACAGGGCCACCACGCCGTACATGGCCCGGGTCATATCCCGGAAGCACAGGGCGTACCCGATGGTCACGGCCACGTCCAGGCCCAGACAGAGGCTGCCGATGGACAGCCCCTGGAACTTCAGCTTCAGCAGCCGGGCGGCCATCTCCGTGCCGCCGGTGGTGGCGCTTTCGTGCAGCAGCAGGCCGCAGCCGATGCCCGTCACGATGCCGCCGTAGATACAGGCCAGAATGGGGTCCATGGGCGAGAAGGTGTGGATCGAGGACAGCACGTCGATCATCAGGGAGCTGACGGCGGTGGCGTACAGGGACGAGATCAGCAGATCCCGGCCGATCTTCTGCCAGCCCAGGATGAACAGGGGGATGTTCAGCACCAGGGCGATGGTACCCACCGGCAGCATGGGCAGGAAGTGATTGATGATCTGGGCAACGCCGGTGAAGCCGCCCACGGTGAAGTGATTGGGCACGAAGAACCAGTTGAAGCCCAGGGCATACAGGGCACAGGCCACGGTGATCAGTCCGTAGCGTTTCAGAGTCTTGGCAGCGGCGTGACCGTATACGATCTCCGTGCGCCGGGGCAC
>VOFG01000148.1_pt1 | contig 36001 bp, 42 predicted proteins | sample 5384171 | NCBI WGS metagenome assembly VOFG01 (sample SAMN12384726, study PRJNA508395) | human gut metagenome | isolation source: healthy gut F | host: Homo sapiens
GCGTTTCGGTAGATGACTTCCAGTTTCTCTTTATCGTTGTTGCTGATTTGTGGCTGCTGGATCAATCGTTGCAGAGGTGATAGAATCAGGGTTAGCGGTGTTTTCAGGTCATGGGAGATGTAAGTGAAGAAATTGATCTTCTGTTGATTCATATTCTCTATGTTGACGCGTTGTTCATGCTCCGTTTTCAGTCGCATGAGCAGGATGATACGCGTTTTGGTATATCTGTATGCGGCGTAAATGATTAATAGGAAGAGTAATGCATAAACTAAATATGCTCCCGGCGAGAGCCACCAGGGAGGAAGGACTCTGATAGCAAGGTCCTTTTGGCCCGTTTCGTCCCAGTGGATACCATCTTTGCTGGCTTTGATCTTTAAGATATATCTTCCTGAAGGCAGATTGGAGAAGCGTACCTGATGCTGGTTTCCTACAAACTGCCAGTCCTTGTCGATACCTTCCATTTTCATCGCATATTGAGTGTTGTCGGTATATTGATAATTCAGTCCGGAGTATTCGAGACGCAGGGATTGGGCTTGTTCGTGCGTCAGGGTGATCTCTGTCAGTTCGGAGATAGAGGAAGGGATGAATGCTTTCTCATTGTTGGGCGACATATATTCGCTGTTGCTCCAAATGGCAGTCAGTGCAATGTTGAAACGGGGATTGACGGAGCGTACCTGTTCCGGGTAGAAAGAAATCATACCGTTGATAGTTCCGAAATACAATTCTCCGTCAGGCTTCTTGCAGGCGGAGGAGTAGTTGAACTGGTTGATGGGCAATCCGTCGGCCGTGGTATATCGGTCAATGCTTCCTGCTTGGGAATTGATACAACAAAGTCCGTTTCGGTACCTACCCAAACATTACTCATCTCATCTTCAATGATACCTTTGATGGCGTTGGATCCCAACTGTTCTTTACTGTAAAGGCGATAATGCTACCGTTGCGGTCCGATACATAAAGCCCGTTGTTGTCTGTACCTATCCATATCCGTTGCTGTGAATCGGGGTAGATATAGGTGATGTAGAGATCGGTATGCGGCAGGATAGGGAGCGAGGTTACTTTCAGTGTATGGGTATTGATCTGAAATATACTGCCTTTTCGGGTTCCTGCCCAAAGTATACTGTCATTAAACTGTACCAGGTTAAAGACACGGAGAGATGAAATCTTTTCCGGGCGGGAGTTCGCTTTTTCTTCTTGTCGATCAGGAATAAGCCGGAAGGGCCTCCGTACCAGATATGATCGTTCTTGTCTTCGATGATACAGAAGCCGGAAGAAACTTCATCCGACAGTAGATTATAGTCCACCGTGCGGTTTAGATGCGGTATATAGTGAAGAGCTCCTTTCAGGAACAGTCCGAGCCACAAGCTGTTATCTTTGTCGAGCCATAAAGAATGTATGTTCTTGGCGTAGATTTGCATTTGCTTGTGAAGCCGTTCGGCACGGGTGATTTCTTTCTTATTGTTCAGGTAGTTCAATCCGCCATCTTCGGTGGCGATGTACAGACCGTTGTCCGGAGCATTGATAATCTGGCGGACAGCCTTTCCGCTCAAATGATTGAAACTGGCTCCGTATGGATATATCTGGAACTGGTCGGAACCGAATATATAATAGTTGACTCCTCCGAAATAGGTTCCCACCCACATATTATGAGCCTTGTCCTGATAAAGGCTGTAAATGGGAGAATCGTTTAGCGCACTTAAATCCCGTTCCGATTGTTCGTAGTGTGCAATCAGTTGATAGAGTTTGTTGAAGACAAAGATGCCATACTCCGTGCCTACCCATATATTCCCCGTATGGTCGGTTGCCGCACAGCGGAAGTGTTTTACTTCCAGGTCTTTCGAGAGATTACACAGGGTATTGCTTTGTATATGATAGACGAAAAAATCGTTGTTAGTATTAAATAAAAGCTGGTTGGACGAGATCAGGACGGCATTGTTGCATTGCTGTGTAAAAGGCTGGATGAGAGTCGGGAGGGAAACGAACTGTTTCTTTTTCCAGACTGTATCGCATCAGTCCTTTGTTGGTATCTATCCATAAGGTTTTGTCTCCGTCCTCCGCAAAGTATCTCACATGAGGTTTTTCTTTATCGAGAAGAAAAGGGACGAACAAGCTGTCTTGTTCATTGTAACGATAGAGTCCGTTGCTACAAGCTGCTAGAAGCATACCATCGCTGGTGTTCAGGAAACAAACATCATCCTTAGTGTTCCCTTTAATCTGGTAACGGCTGAAATCTTCTGTCTCGTAGTTATAGCTGCAGATGCCCTGATCGGTAGAGATCCATAGAATGTTACGGAGCGAATCGTTATATAAGCGTGTGATGAAATTGTGGCGGAGTGAGGTGCTGTCGGCTTCATTATGTGCGAACAGGTTGATATTATAACCGTCATATCTGCACAATCCGTTGCGTGTACCAAACCAGATGAACCCGTGGTTGTCCTGGGTGATTGCATTGATCGTATTATGCGGGAGTCCTTCAGCTATACTTAGCTGTTTGAAGCGTATGTTATTATATTGAATCTGTCCCGTCGACAAGCTTGTATTTAAGAGCACGAGACTAAATAAGAGTACGAATTTAAGTAAGGTGGTTCTCATGGCTTTTCTGATTGATTTTCACGACCTAAAGATACGTCTTTTTTTGTTTTGAACAGTCGTAGAATTGTTCAAACGGGCAGCACTCATGTTCAGTTTGCCGCTTCGCTACAGATTTTTATACATGATTGCAGGTATTAAGCATTATTTTTCTGTTTTTCTTGGATAGAAAAGACCACATTTGCAATGTGAAACTCTAAAAACAAATGCTATGAATCATTCGACATTCAAATCCTTTACGTTTGGTATCGGTCTGTTTTTCACATTACCTCTGGTATATGGGAATAGTTCCTCTCCGTCTTCCTCCGATGGAACGTTGTATATCAATAAATCGAAAACCCACAAAGTGGCTCCCGTAAAGTACGGTTTCCATTATGAGGAAATAGGAATGATGGGCGAGGGTGCCTTGCACGCCGAACTGATACGTAACCGTTCGTTTGAAGAAGCTACACCGCCTGCCGGATTATCAGTAAAGAACGGTCTTTATGAAAATGTTCCGGCTCCCCGCGTTAAAGAGAAAAAAGTGTTTCAGGCCGATCCGCTGATTGGATGGACGACTTATCCGTTATCATATACTCCTGTATTTATCAGTCGCACGGATGAAAATCCGATGAGCGAAGAAAATAAGTATTCGATGCTGGTTAATGTCACGGAAGATATTGCGAACCATTCGGATGCACTGATTCTCAACCGTGGATATTATGGAATGAACCTGAAGACAGATACGTCTTACCATCTTTCCTTGTTTCTGAAGAACAGGAATTATTCCGCTCCGTTACGTGTATTTCTAGTTGACGAATGGGGACAACGAGTGAGCAATGTGATCGAAGTGAATGTAGGGAATCGGGACTGGACAAAATATACCGGTGAACTGAAACCGGAAAAGAACGTCCGGCGTGGAATGTTTGCCATACAACCGATGTCGAAAGGACAATTTCAGATAGATGTCGTTTCCCTGTTCCCCGTCCGATACCTGGAACGATGGAAAATCCGTATTCCGTAAAGACATTGTTCAGAATCTGAAAGAGTTTTCTCCCAGCTTTATCCGTTTCCCGGGCGGATGCATCGTGCACGGAGTCAATGAAGAAACGATGTATCACTGAAAAAGACGCTCGGACCGATTGAAAATCGTCCGGGACAGTGGAGCAAATGGGCACCTTATTACCGTACCGACGGAATCGGCTATCATGAGTTTTATGAATTGTGCGAATATGTGGGAGCCGATGCGATGTATGTGATGCCTACGGGTATGATTTGCAGCGGTTGGGTGAAGCAAAGTCCACAATGGAATTTCAGACACATTGATGTCGATCTGGACGCTTATATCCAGGATGCGTTGGATGCCATCGAGTATGCCATTGGTGATACAACTACGAAATGGGGAGCCGAACGCGCAAAGAACGGTCATCCCGCTCCTTTCCCGCTAAAATATATCGAGATTGGAAATGAAGATTTCGGACCTGTGTATTGGGAACGTTATGAAAAAATCTATCAGGCATTGTCCGCCAAATACCCCGACTTGGTTTATATAGCCAATAGTGTTATCCGTGTAGTCGGAAGAGAGAATGACGACAAACGGAAGGATATTCCCAATTTTGTCAACCCGAAGAATGTGAAAGTGTTCGATGAACATTATTATAACTCAATCGAATGGGCTTGCGAACAGCATTATCGTTTTGATAACTACAAACGGGGTGTTGCCGAGCTGTTTATCGGCGAATTGGGTATTAGCGGAAAATATCCTTATAACCTGCTGGCTACCGGAGCCATCCGTATGTCAATAGAACGCAACGGCGATTTGAATCCCTTGTTTGCCGAACGTCCGGTGATGAGGCATTGGGACTTTCTGGAACACCGTATCTTCCTGCCGATGTTGATTAATGGAGTAGACAGTAGCGTAAAGACTTCCTTCTTCTATCTGGCGAAGATGTTCAGGGATAACACGTTTGACGTGTGTCTGGATGCAGCGATCAAGGATATAGAAGGTTTGCAGAACATCTTTGTTACGATGGGATATGATACGGCCAGCAAACAATATATCCTGAAACTGATAAACCTGCAGGATAAAAAAGTCACTCTACAACCGGAAGTTTCCGGCTTTAAACGTCCCGTCAAGGCACATAAAACAAGCCTGGTACTGGTTCCGGGAAAAGAGAACACACCGTTTGCTCCGAATGAAGTCCAACCGGTAGAGACGGAAGTCGGACTAGACCTGAATCAGCCGCTCGAATTGGAGGCCGCTTCCATGGTTGTATATCGTTTTAAATAGGATCTTTTAAATAAGAAATAAATAAAATGAAAACAATCTTTTGTATCACAGGGCTTGCCATACAAGGTTTGACAATATCAGCCCAGGCACAAACCGGCAAACCGAATATTGTGGTTATTATGACCGATCAGCAGCGTGCCGACTTGTGCGGCAGGGAAGGTTTTCCGCTGGAAGTGACTCCTTTTGTCGACCGGTTGGCGCAGGAGAATGTATGGTTCAATAAGGCATACACTGTGATGCCGGCCAGCTCTCCGGCACGTTGTTCCATGTTTACCGGGCGTTTTCCTTCCGCCACTCACGTACGCACGAATCACAATATTCCCGACATTTCCTATAAACAGGACTTAGTGGGCGTATTGAAAGAAAACGGATATAAAACAGCATTGGTCGGCAAGAACCACGCTTACCTGAAACCTGCCGACTTGGATTTCTGGTCTGAATACGGACACTGGGGAAAGCACAAAAAGACGACTCCCGCAGAGAAAGAGACTGCCCGTTTCCTGAATCAGCAAGCCAGGGGGCAATGGCTGGAGCCATCTCCCATCTCGCTGGAAGAACAGCATCCCACCAAAATCGTGAACGAAGCGCTGGCATGGATTAAACAGCAGAAAGAAAATCCTTTCTTCGTATGGGTCTCTTTTCCGGAACCTCACAACCCTTATCAGGTATGTGAACCCTATTACTCCATGTTCTCCCCGATAAGCTCCCTGTCTTAAAGACCTCCCGCAAAGATTTGGCAAAGAAAGGAGAGAAATACTGTATTTTGGCGCAACTGGAAGACGCGTCCTGCCCGAACCTGGAACAAGACTTGCCTCGAATCCGTGCCAACTATATCGGAATGATCCGGTTGATAGACGATCAGATCAAAGAGACTGATCGAATCATTGAAAGCCAGCGGACAATATGAAAACACCCTCTTTGTCGTACTTTCCGACCACGGTGACTACTGGGGGGAATACGGATTGATCCGTAAAGGAGCCGGACTTTCCGAAAGCCTCGCACGTATCCCGATGGTATGGGCAGGATACCACATCAAGAACCAGTCTGCCCCTATGGATAGCCACGTATCGATAGCCGACCTTTTCCCCACCTTCTGCTCTGCCATCGGTGCCGAAATACCGGCAGGAGTTCAGGGTCGTAGCTTGTGGCCGATGCTGACCGGAAAAGCTTACCCTAAAGAAGAATTCTCCAGCATGGTCGTACAACAAGGCTTCGGAGGAGCTGATGTCGGACTGGATGCCTCCTTGACTTTTGAACAGGAAGGAGCACTGACTCCCGGCAAAATAGCCCACTTCGACGAACTGAACACCTGGACGCAAAGCGGTACCTCACGCATGATAAGAAAGGATGACTGGAAACTGGTGATGAATCATTATGGCAACGGAGAACTCTATAATTTAAAGAAAGATCCTTCGGAAGTTCATAATCTGTTTGGCGAGAAGAAATACAGCGAAATTCAAACAGAACTTCTGACCCGTTTACTGGCATGGGAGTTGCGTTTGCAGGATCCGCTGCCTCTCCCGCAAAGACGTTACCATTTTAAACAGAATCCATTTAATTATCTCCACCCGGAACACTAAAAAATAAGAAGATTGTACATACCTACGGATATTAAAAACATGATTCCATGAAGTCTGCCCCGCAACGGCCTATTTTTGTATCCGTAAACATAAAACAGAAATATATGAAATTGATTTTGCGATTAGGATTGATCTTGTTTACAGGATTTATTTCCATCTCTACAGCATCAGCACAGTTATATGGAACGGCAGATACAAACGCTCCGGAACTACGTGTTCCGACATCTGTAAAGCCGGCATTTGATTATTGGATGAGGGACACTTGGGCTACGCTAGGTCCCGACGGTTATTATTATATCACAGGAACGACCTCTACCCCCGACCGTTACTTTCCGGGACAGAGGCATTGCTGGGACTGGAAAGACGGTCTGTACCTGTGGCGTTCCAAAGATATGAAGTCCTGGGAAGCCAGAGGACAAATATGGTCGATGGAAAAAGACGGAACCTGGCAAAAAAAACCGAAAGTATATAAAGCAGGAGAGAAATATCAGAAAAATCCATCAACGGTGATCCGATGGACAACCGTTTCATGCAGTGTGGGCTCCGGAAATGCATTATATCAAAAGTGCGAAGAACTGGTTTATCGTTGCCTGCATGAATGAGTCGGCAGGCGGGAGAGGTTCTTTCATTTTGCGGAGCAAGACCGGAAAGCCGGAAGGACCGTACGAGAATATCGAAGGCAATAAAGACAAAGCTATCTTCCCGAACATCGACGGAAGTTTGTTCGAAGATACGGACGGCACTGTCTACTTTGTCGGGCACAACCATTATATCGCCCGTATGAAACCGGATATGAGCGGATTTGCCGAGGAACTGAAAACATTGAAAGAGAAAAAATATAATCCGGAACCATATATTGAAGGAGCGTTTATCTTCAAATACGATAACAAATATCACCTCGTACAAGCTATATGGTCGCACCGTACGTCGGAGGGAGATACCTATATTGAGAAAAAGGGAGTAACCTCACCGAAGACACGTTATAGTTACGACTGCATCATCTCGACAGCCGATAATGTGTATGGTCCCTATAGCGAACGCTACAATGCCATCACGGGAGGAGGACACAACAACCTTTTCCAGGATAAGGATGGAAACTGGTGGGCTACCATGTTCTTCAATCCGCGTGGGGCACAGGCGGCAGAGTATAAAGTGACGTGCCGTCCCGGATTAATTCCGATGATCTATGAGAATGGTAAATTCAAACCCAACTTTAATTATAATACCAAATGAAAACTTCTTTATTGATAGCAGGCAGCCTGGCTCTGGTTCCGATGACGTATGCGCAGGACAAACCGAATATTATTATCATACTGGCAGACGATTTGGGCTTCTCCGATCTCGGCTGTTTCGGTGGTGAGATTCATACACCGGTACTGGATAAACTGGCAAAGAATGGCGTCCGTATGACACAGATGTACAACAGTGCCCGTAGTTGCCCGTCGCGTGCCAACCTGTTGACGGGACTTTATCCGCATCAGACGGGATTGGGACACATGGACGGCAGTCATCCTGCCTGGTCGAAAGGATATTCCGGTTTCCGTTCCAATTCGGACAACGTCACGATTGCAGAAGTCCTGAAAGATGCCGGATATTTTACGGCTATGTCAGGAAAGTGGCATTTGGGGAATAAGTCGAATCCTATTCTTCGTGGTTTCCAGGAGTATTACGGTTTATTGGGCGGATTCAACTCTTTCTGGAATCCGGCAGTATATACCCGTTTGCCGAAAGACCGTACGCCCAGACACTATGAGGAAGGAACTTTCTACGCTACCAATGTGATAACGGATTATGCGATTGACTTTATCGACCAGGCACATCAGGAGAAGAAACCGTCTGTTCCTGTATCTGGCCTATAACGCTCCCCATTTCCCTTTGCACGCACCGAAAGAAGTGACCGATAAATATATGTCTCTCTATATGCAGGGATGGGACAAGATTCGTGACGCCCGCTGGAAACGGATTGTGGACCTGAAACTTATGCAGGGAAAGCCGGCACTTAGTCCGCGCGGTGTGGTTCCCGAAAGTCTGTTTGAAGATGAAACGCATCCGCTACCGGCATGGGATTCATTGACGAAAGATCAGCAGACCGACCTCGCACGGCGTATGTCTATTTTTGCCGCTATGGTAGATGTGATGGACACGAACATCGGCCGGGTGGTAGATGAATTAAAGAAGAACGGTGAGTTGGACAATACGTTTATCATGTTTATGTCCGATAACGGAGCTTGTGCCGAATGGCACGAATTCGGCTTCGACAAACAGACCGGAGTCGAATACCATACCCATACCGGAGAAGAACTCGACCAAATGGGTTTGCCCGGAACCTATCATCATTACGGTACAGGCTGGGCAAATGTCTGCTGCACGCCGTTCACGCTGTATAAACATTATGCACACGAAGGAGGTATTTCTACTCCGTGTATCATTTCCTGGGGTAATCATGTGAAGAACAAAGGCGGACTGAATCATCAGCCTGCACAATTCTCCGATATCATGTCTACTTGTGTGGAACTGGCAGGAGCCACTTATCCGAAAGAATATCAGGGAAGAGCGATTCTGCCTACGGCAGGTCAGTCTATCCTTCCGATTGTGAAAGGAAAGAAGATGCCCGAAAGATACATCTATGCGGAACATGAAGGCAACCGCATGGTGCGTAAAGGCGACTGGAAGCTGGTTTCCGCCAACTTCAAAGGAGATGAATGGGAATTGTACAACATCAAGGAAGACCGTACCGAGCAGCACAACCTGATCGGCAAATATCCTGAAATGGCAAAAGAATTGGAAACAGCCTATTTCGAATGGGCGGACAAGAGCGATGTACTTGTATTTCCAGAAAATGTGGAATACCTACAATAAGAATCGACGGAAAGATCTTAAAGAATATGAAACCCGCTAATGCTTATGGATAAGAGAATCTTACTAACTCTGGCTTTAGGAGCCATGTCGCAGGTGTTTACCCATGCATGGGAGCCTAAAGGAGATAAAATTAAAACAGTATGGGCTGAACAGGTGATGCCGGAAAATGTGTGGCAAAGTTATCCCAGACCACAGTTGCAACGGGCAGAATGGATCAATCTGAACGGATTGTGGAAGTATGCCGTAACGGATCAGAACACGCCCCGGAAGAATGTTTCCTTTGAAGGGGAAATTCTGGTCCCGTTTGCGATTGAATCATCTCTGTCCGGAGTGCAGAAAACATTTCTTCCTACGGATAGATTATGGTATCAACGTGAGTTCACTTTAGATCCTTCCTGGAAGAATAAGTCTACTATCCTGCATTTCGGAGCAGTGGATTATGAATGTCAAGTATGGGTGAATAACCGGTTGGTCGGTACGCATAAAGGAGGAAACAACCCGTTCTCGTTCGATATTACTAAATATCTGAAGAAGAGTGGTCCTCAAAGCATTGAACTAGCCGTCACCGACCCGACGGACACGGAATCTATTTCCCGAGGGAAACAACAACTTAATCAGGAAGGTATCTGGTACACGCCTGTATCGGGCATTTGGCAAACTGTGTGGCTGGAAGCGGTGAATAAAAACCTATATCCGTCAGGTACTTCCTTCCACTGATATTGAAAGAAAATCCGTGAAGCTGGCTTTCGATATAATCGGAGCCAAAGGCAATGAAGAAGTGAAAATAGAAGTGTTGGATGATGGCAAAGTAATCAAGACGGTGGAACAGAAGTTGACTAATGCGATGGAGATAGACGTTCCGAACGCTGTCTTATGGTCTCCCGAATCTCCGAAACTGTATCATTTGAATATTGTCTTATCCAATGGAGGACGTGTTTTAGACCGGGTAAAGAGTTACTTTGCCTTGAGAAAAGTAGATGCCCGTAAAGATGAATGTGGATACAACCGTATTTGCCTGAATAACCAACCCATCTTCCAATACGGTCCGCTGGATCAAGGCTGGTGGCCCGACGGATTGTTGACTCCTCCTTCCGAGGAAGCGATGCTGTGGGACATGGTGCAGTTGAAGAAGATGGGATTCAATATGATCCGTAAACATATCAAAGTAGAACCGGAGCAATATTATTATTACGCCGATTCCTGGGATTGATGATGTGGCAAGACATGGTTTCCGGTTTTGCTACGTCAAGGAAGAAGGAGGAACACGTCAATCCGTTGGCTACTACTGATTGGAACGCTCCCGAAGAACACACCCGCCAATGGCAAAAAGAAATGTTCGAGATGATTGACCGTCTCCGTTTTTATTCCTGTATCACTACCTGGGTGGTCTTCAATGAAGGATGGGGACAGCATAACACGGTGGAAATCGTAAATAAAGTGATAAAATACGACGATACACGCCTGATAAACGGAGTGACCGGCTGGACGGACAGAGGCGTAGGCGACATGTACGACGTACATAATTATCCTGTCACTTCCATGATTCTGCCGGAGAACAACGGTAACCGCATTTCCGTACTGGGAGAATTCGGCGGCTATGGCTGGGCGATCAAGGAACATATCTGGAATCCGAATATGAGGAACTGGGGGTATAAGAATATAGACGGAGCAATGGCATTGATTGATAGCTACGGCCGCCTGTTATATGATTTGGAAACGCTGATTGCCCAAGGGTTGAGTGCGGCTGTTTATGCCCGACGCTCAGAATGGGAGGTGGTCATATAAACAAACCACTGATGGGTGCGTGGAGTGGAGGCAGGAGGTGAAACAAACCAGGCAATATAAACAATATCTAATTATTGCCGATATTTGCGAAAAGGAAAGAATGAGTTGAAAATCGAAGTACGGGAAACTAAAAAGATGGATTTCGGTTTGAGGGCTTACTGATCGGACACGTTTTTATTCCCAAGACTTGCAATAATTTCTCAAAGAAGGCTGTCGGTTTCTGAAAGACTTTTATCTGTGCAGATATAATACATATGGCGCTATGAGAAAGATTATTTTGATTTTCGTGACAATTGTTCTTCCCTGTTTGCTTTGCGCAAGAAATGATGATAAGAGTACAGATATGCTGCTTCGTGAGATTGACGGAATTATCAGGAACCGTCAGACTTACGGTGCAGAAAAAGAAGCACGTATCTCCGATTTGAAGAAGTTGCTGTCCGAGGCTACCTCCGATGAGCAGCGTTATGGATTTTGCGGCAGGCTTTTCGACGAATATCGGGCTTATAATTTGGACTCTTCGTATGTATATGCACAGCGGAAGCAGGAACTGGCTTCTCATTTGAACAAACAGGATTATTCATGATGCCGCCATGAATATGGCAGAGGTGATGGGAACCACCGGAATGTACAAGGAAGCTTTGGAGCAGTTGGGACAGATAGACAAGAAAACCCTGTCTGATTATCTCTATCCCTATTATTACCACTTGTATCGTACTATTTACGGTTGATGGGAGATTATGCCGTTACTGAGAAAGAGAAGAAAGAGTATTACCGGATGACGGACCTGTATCGGGATTCCCTTTTACAGACTAATGCCTCCGACTCATTGGGTCATGTGCTGGTGATGGCCGACAAATGCACCGTACACGCCCAATATGATCAGGCAATAACCATGCTGACCGACTTCTACCGGAAACCCTCTCTGACGATCATTCCAAGGCGATGATTACTTATACCTTGTCAGAAGCCTATCGCCTCAAAGGAGACAAGAAAGGGCAGAAACACTTTCTGGCTCTTCGGCCATCGCCGATTTAAAATCGGCAGTCAAGGAATACGTCTCCCTGCGGAAACTCGCCTCTCTTGTATATGAAGACGGAGACATTGACCGTGCATACAACTATCTGAAATGCTCGCTCGAAGATGCTACGCTCTGCAACGCCCGCCTTCGTACACTGGAAATCTCGCAAGTCTTCCCCATCATCGATCAGGCTTACCAGCTGAAACCAAGCGGCAGCAACAGGAAATGAAGATATCTCTGATTTGTATCAGTCTGCTTTCCGTCTTTTTTGCTGGTGGCTATATTCTTCGTTTACAAGCAGATGAAGAAAGTGGCTGCCGCCCGTCGGGAAGTGATTGACACGAATACGCTTCTGCAAGAGCCTGAATGGTGAACTTCATGACTCCAATTCGCAACTGAAAGAGATGAACCATACCCTTTCGGAAGCTAACTATATTAAAGAGGAATACATCGGCCGCTACATGGACCAGTGTTCCACCTATCTGGATAAGATGGACTTATACCGTCGTTCTCTGAATAAGATTGCGGCTGCCGGCAGGGTAGAAGAGTTGTATAAAGCTATTAAATCCTCCCAATTCCTCGAAGAAGATGCTGAAAGACTTCTGCGCAAACTTTGATATGACCTTCCTGCAACTCTTCCCTAACTTTGTGGAAGAGTTTAATGCGTTACTTGTCGAACCGATGCAGCCCAAGCAGGGCGAACTGCTGAATACCGAACTTCGTATCTTTGCCCTGATTCGTCTGGGGATTACGGATAGTACCAAGATCGCCCAGTTCCTCCGCTACTCTGTGACCACTATTTATAATTACCGGACACGTGTCCGCAACAAGGCACTCGGCGAACGGGATGAGTTTGAGGCTAAAGTAATGAAAATAGGGAAGGTGGAAGAGTAAGAAATCCACTACTTTTTTAGCACGGTCGCTATTCTATAATATTCTTATTATTAGTGTTTTATGCTGTTTTGTACTGTATAAACCACTATATTTTTGCTATCTGGCAAAAGAAGCGCATTTAATTGTGGATACTTTTGTTTCAGTGAAAACAAAAAGTAATCCTAATATTAACTTTAAATTGATGTACATGGAACAGAGTATAAAGTCGAAAGGCTTTGAACATCGCCTCCTATTAATAATGTGGGGCTTGTTACTATCTCTTAGTGCATTCGCACAGCAGATTACAGTAAAAGGACATGTAGTGGACGCCACGGGCGAACCGGTGATCGGTGCCAGTGTGATAGAAGGCAAGTCCACGAACGGCACGATTACCGATATCGACGGTAACTTCTCATTAAATGTTTCTGCTAACAGCACATTGACCATTTCTTTTGTCGGCTATAAGACGCAGACTGTTTCGGTGAACGGAAAACCGCACTGAAAGTAACCTTGCAGGAAGATACCGAAGTATTGGACGAAGTCGTTGTAGTAGGTTACGGAACGATGAAAAAGAGCGACCTGACCGGCGCCGTATCTTCCGTAGGAGTCAAAGATATCAAAGACTCTCCGGTAGCCAATATCGGTCAGGCAATGCAGGGCAAAGTATCCGGCGTGCAAATTATCGATGCCGGCAAACCGGGGATAATGTGACGATTAAAACCGTGGTCTGGGCACGATCAACAACAGCAACCCGCTGGTGGTGATCGACGGAATCCCTACCGACTTAGGTCTGTCTTTCTGAATATGGCCGATGTGGAACGGGTAGACGTGCTGAAAGATGCTTCGGCAACAGCCATCTATGGTTCGCGCGGTGCCAACGGTGTAGTGATGATCACCACCAAACGCGGTGCCGAAGGCGCCGGAAAGGTAACGGTCAATGCGAACTGGGCGATACAGAATGCAACCAAAGTGCCTGATATGCTGAATGCCGCCCAATATGCAGCATTGAGCAATGATATGCTTTCTCAAACAATGACGATAACACCAACCCTTACTGGGCAGACCCTTCTTCATTGGGAAAAGGAACCAACTGGCTCGACGAGATGCTGCGCACGGGAGTGAAGCAGAGTTATTCGGTCAGCTATTCCGGCGGCACGGAAAAGGCGCATTATTATGTATCCGGCGGTTTTCTCGATCAGTCCGGTATTGTGAAGAGTGTCAATTATCGCCGTTTCAATTTTCAGGCGAACAGTGACGCCCAAGTCAACAAATGGCTGAAATTCACCACCAACCTGACATTCAGCACAGACGTAAAAGAAGGAGGAACATATAGTATCGGTGATGCGATGAAAGCCCTTCCCACCCAACCGGTGAAGAATGACGACGGCAGTTGAGCGGTCCCGGACAGGAGGCGCAATGGTACGGAAGTATCCGCAATCCGATCGGTACGCTTCACATGATGACTAACGAGACGAAAGGATATAACTTTCTCGCGAACATCACCGGAGAGATCACCTTCACTAAATGGCTGAAACTGAAAAGTACCTTCGGCTATGACGCCAAGTTCTGGTTTGCCGACAACTTCACGCCGGCATACGACTGGAAACCGAATCCGGTAGAAGAATCTTCCCGCTACAAAAGCGACAACAAATCATTCACCTACCTGTGGGACAACTACTTGTATTCGATCATACTTTTGCAAAGAAACACCGTGTAGGTGTGATGGCAGGTTCTTCCGCACAGTGGAATAACTACGATTATCTGAACGCACAGAAAAACATCTTCATGTTCGACAATAACCATGAGATGGACAACGGAGAAAAGATGTACAGCCTGGGCGGCAGCCAGAGCGACTGGGCACTGCTCTCACTGATGGCACGTCTCAACTACTCATACGAAGACAAATACCTCCTGACGGCTACCGTACGTCGTGACGGCTCTTCCCGCTTTGGTAAGAACAACCGATGGGGAACATTCCCTTCCGTATCTCTGGCTTGGCGTGTTTTCAGGAAGACTGGTTCCCGAAAGATAACTTCCTGATGAACGATCTCAAACTGCGTGTCGGATACGGTGTGACCGGTAATCAGGAAATCGGTAACTATGGATTTGTCGCATCCTACAACACGGGTGTCTATCCTTTCGGAAACAATAACTCCACTGCTTTGGTATCTACCACTCTCTCCAATCCGAACATCCATTGGGAAGAAGTGCGCCAGGCCAACTTCGGTGTGGACATGAGCCTGTTCGATTCGCGTGTCAGCCTCTCACTGGATGCTTATATCAAGAATACGAACGATATGCTGGTGAAGGCTTCCATCCCCATCACTTCGGGCTTTGAAGATACTACCGAGACTTTCACCAATGCCGGCAAGATGCGCAACAAAGGAGTGGAAATGACATTGCGTACCATCAACCTGAAAGGCATCTTCTCCTGGGAATCCGCTTTAACGGCTACCTATAATAAGAATGAGATTCTGGATCTGAACAGCGAAACTCCGATGTTTATCAACCAGATAGGCAATTCATACGTGACCATGCTGAAAGCCGGTTACCCGATCAACGTTTTCTATGGATACGTTACCGACGGGCTTTTCCAGAACTGGGGAGAAGTCAATCGCCACGCCACCCATTCCGGGGACATCCGCTTCAGAGACTTGAACAACGACGGGTGATTAACGACGAAGACCGTACGATTCTTGGCAATCCGAATCCGAACTGGTTCTTCTCACTCTCCAACAACCTATCTTACAAAGGATGGGAACTCTCCGTTTTCCTGCAAGGAGTGGCAGGCAACAAGATTTATAATGCCAACAATGTGGACAACGAAGGAATGGCTGCCGCCTACAACCAGACCACAGCCGTACTGAACCGCTGGACAGGAGAAGGCACAAGCTACTCCATGCCGCGTGCCATCTGGGGCGACCCGAACCAGAACTGCCGCGTATCCGACCGATTTGTGGAAAACGGCTCGTATCTCCGTCTGAAAAATATCACCCTTTCGTATACACTGCCTAAAAAGTGGTTGCAAAAGATTCAACTGGAAAACGCCCGTATCTCCTTCTCTTGCGAGAATGTGGCGACTATCACCAGATATTCGGGCTTCGACCCCGAGGTGGATGTCAACGGTATAGACAGCAGCCGTTACCCTATCTCGCGTACATTCAGTATGGGCTTGAACTTTAACTTTTAAATCAGGAGGAAGAAAATGAAAAAGAAACTGACTTTTTATAATGATACTTGCCGTACTTGCCTTGACATCGTGCAGTGATTTTCTGGATAAGTACCCCCAAATACGGTGTGGACCCCGAATCGGAAGTGACCAATGAGATTGCCGTAGTACTGACTACTGCCTGCTATAAGACGTTGCAGTCGTCCAATATGTATAATCAGCGCCTGTGGAGCCTCGACATCCTTGCCGGCAACAGCGAGGTAGGCGCCGGGGGGAGGAACCGACGGACTGGAAACTGTTCAGGCGGCTAACTTTATAGCGCAGAGCGACAACGGTTTTGCCCTGTACGTATGGCGTTCTCCGTGGGTAGGCATCGGACGTTTAATATCGTGCTTTCCAATCTGCCTTCGGCTGCCATCTCCGATGAGATAAAAGACCGTTGCATGGGTGAGGCATATTTCCTGCGTGCTCATTACTACTATATCCTCGTCCGTCTTTATGGTGGCGTACCTTTGCGGCTACAGCCCTTTGAGCCGGGACAGTCGACGGATATTGCCCGCAATACGGTAGATGAGGTATATGCGCAGATTCTTTCGGACTGTAAGAATGCGGTGGATATGCTTCCCCAAAGAGCAGTTACGGAGAAAATGACAAGGGACGTGCCTGCAAAGAGGCGGCGATGGCTATGCTGGCAGATATTTACCTGACGCTGGCGCCCAATCATCGGGATTATTACAATGAAGTTGTTACGTTGTGCGACCAGATTACTGCGATGGGATATGATTTGTCTCAGTGCAAGTATGCCGATAATTTCGACGCTACGATCAATAACGGTGCGGAATCCCTTTTCGAAGTACAATACTCCGGCAGTACGGAATACGATTTCTGGGGAGGGATAACCAGTCTTCCTGGCTGTCGACCTTCATGGGACCCCGTAACTCCGGCATGGTGGCAGGCGCTTACGGATGGAATCTGCCTACGGAAGAATTTATCAAAAGAGTACAAGCGGGCGATTTGCGCAAAGATGTGACCGTGTTATATCAAGGCTGTCCTGCTTTCGACGGCATGGAGTACAGACGTTCGTGGTCGAATACAGGTTACAACGTCCGGAAGTTCCTTGTGTCGAAGACCGTTTCGCCGGAATATAATACCAACCCGAACAACTTCGTGGTATACCGTTATGCGGATGTCCTGTTGAAGAAGGCGGAAGCGCTGAACGAACTGGGACATCCCGATCAGGCTGCCGCACCTCTGAATATCGTCCGTCAGCGTGCCGGACTGGCGGATGTACCGACTACCTTGAATCAGGAAACAATGCGGGAAAAGATTATTCACGAACGCCGGATGGAACTTGCTTTTGAGGGACATCGCTGGTTTGACATGATTCGCATCAATAATGGTAACTATGCGATTGAGTTCCTGAAATCCATCGGCAAAGAATCAGGTGACGAAGGAACGTCTGCTGCTGCCCATCCGCAGACAGAGATGGACTCTAACAATCTGATGACTCAGAATCCCGGTTATTAATCGCTTTTACAATCATTCATTTAGACAGATCATATGATGAAGAAATATATATATCAGATGTTGTGCTCTCTTTTCATCGGTGGAGCGATGGTTTCCTGCGCCGAGGACTATATGGAGACGGACAAGGGACATGATACGCTGACTCTTACGGTGAATCAGCAGGAGATCGTACTGAACGAAAAGAATCACACTCAGGAAGCGTTAACGCTTTCATGGACTACGGGAACAAACTACGGAAGCGGGAACCGTATCTCTTATACACTGGAAATAGCCAAGGCGGGGAACAGACTTCGCCCGTGCCTACTCCGTAGATTTAGGAACGGGAACTTATCAGTGGACGAAGAAAACGGAAGAACTCAATCAGTTTCTGAACACGCAGCTAGGCGTCGGCTATGCCGAAAAAGTATCGCTGGAAGCACGCATTACCGCTACTGTTGCCGGAATGGAAGAAAAGGAGCAGCGTGCCACAGTTGCGCTGGATGTGACTACTTATCAACCGGTTACTCCGACGCTTTACCTCATCGGAGAAGCTGCCCCTAACGGATGGAGCGCCGATCGGGCGACGCCTTTGGAGCGCACGGACAACGGACAGTTTACGTGGACAGGGGACTGAACACCGGTGTATTCAAGTTGATAACGACATTGGGAGAATTCCTTCCATCCTACAACCGGGATGCCGCTGCCGGAGAAGAACTACGGCTTATCTACCGCGCATCGGGCGACGAACCGGACGAACCGTTTACAGTCAGCAAGGAAGCGACCTATATAGTCAAGGTAGACCTGCTCGACCTGACAATGACCATGACCGAAACGGAAAACATCGGATGGCGCTTTGAAGAATTCTATATTGTCGGCTCCTTTACCGGCGATAATGGCTGGGGATTCGAGGCACTGTCTAAAGATGCCGTTCAGATGAATCTGTTCCATTATGGTGCCGTGATTCCGTGGAAGGCGGACGGTGATTTTAAGTTTACTTCCGTGACGGACTTCGGTCAGTCGGATGCTTTCTTCCATCCCACCGAAGGAACGCTCCGTATACTTCCACTTCAGTTGTACTGGGAGGTGAAGACAATAAATGGCAAATGAAGGAAAGCGAATGCGGCAAGGCCTATAAAGTGCTGTTCCTCACAGCCAAGGGAAAGGAAAAGATGCTGATGCGTCCGTTTACCCCCTACGAAGGACTGTATCTGGTAGGCGATGCCACTCCGAACGGATGGAGCATCGACAACGCCACCCCGATGGCTAAAAGTGCCGACAGCCCTTACATCTTTACCTGGAGCGGTACACTGAATACAGGGGAGATGAAGATCTCCTGCGACAAGCAGTCCGACTGGAACGGAGACTGGCTGATGGCGGACAAGAGCGGAAAGGCACCGACCGGTGAAGTGGAGACAGCCTTATTTACCAGTAAAACGGATGCGGAACTGAAGAATATGTATCCGGATACAGACCTCGGCAGTCTGGACAATAAATGGAATATTCAGGAAGCTGGCTCGTATCGGATTACGATTGACCAGTTGAAAGAAAACGATTTCAATTGTAAAACAATAAACAAGTATTCAAGATGAAGAAGATAATATATTTGGTGGCTGCCTTCCTGTGTCTGTCTTGCAGCGACGATCATGAATCGAACCCACAGAACGGAGGAGCGTCGGGCAGTGTGACCGAAGTAACTCCGGTGACATCGGACTTATGCGTGGAACTGACAACTGACAAGGCTTTTTATAAACCGAACGAGACAGTGACTTTCACTGCCGCCGATGCCTTGCCTGCCGGAACAAAGGTACGCTATCGCCTTTTGGGAGAAATAGTCGGAGAAGAACCGGTCAGCGGTACGAACTGGACATGGAAGGCTCCTTCCACCGATTTCAAAGGATACATGGCAGAACTTTACCGGCAGGAAAACGGTACGGATGTCATCGTCGGTACGATTGCGGTAGATGTATCCAGCCATCCGGCACGTTTCCCCCGATATGGCTTCGTGGCAGATTTCGACGGAGTCAAGACAGAAGAGAAAACACTGGAAGAGATGGCCTATCTGAACCGCCATCACATCAACTGGGTACAGTTTCAGGACTGGCACAATAAACATCATTGGCGCTGGGCGGCACACGCACGCAGTTGGACGAGGAATATCTCGACATTGCGAACCGCCCTGTCCATACAAAGGCTCTGTGAAGAATTATATCAAGGCACAACAACATTTTGGAATGAAGTCCATGTTCTATAATCTTTGTTTCCGGGGCATTGAAGGATGCGGCTTCCGACGGGGTGAAAGAAGAATGGTATCTGTTTAAGGACGCTTCGCATACCACGAAAAGACAGTCACGACCTGCCAAGCGGATGGAAGAGCAATATCTATCTGGTAGATCCTTCCGACAAGGAATGGCAGCAATATATGGCGGAACGGAATGACGACGTGTATGCGAACTTCGCCTTCGACGGCTATCAGATCGACCAGTTGGGCAAGCGGGGAACGCTTTACAACTACAACGGTACACCGGTCAACCTCCGCGAAGGATATGCTTCTTTTATCGAAGCCATGAAGCAGGCGCATCCCGACAAGAGTCTGGTGATGAATGCCGTAAGCCGCTACGGTGCCCGTCAGATCGGAGAAACCGGTAAAGTAGATTTCTTCTATAATGAGATGTGGGCGGATGAGGCGGACTTTACCCATCTGAAAGCCGTCCTGTATGAAAACGGGTGTATGGCAATAATCAGGCTGAATACGGTTTTCGCTGCCTATATGAACTATAATAAGGCGGATCATCGGGGAGAGTTCAATACAGCGGGCATCCTGCTGACGGATGCGGTGATGTTCGCTTTGGGTGGCTCGCATCTCGAACTGGGTGGTGACCATATGCTGTGCAAAGAATATTTCCCGAACGACAACCTGACGATGAGCGAGGAACTGAAAACGGCAATGGTTCACTACTACGACTTCCTCACGTCTTATCAGAACCTGCTCCGCGATGGCGGAACGGAGAACAGCATCGCTATGAACTGTACCAACGGAGAAATGAAACTCAACGTATGGCCTCCAAAGTTGGGGTCGGTCACTACTTACGCCAAGCAGGTAGACGGCAAGCAAGTAGTGCATCTGCTTAACTTCTCGCAGGCGAACAGCCTTAGCTGGCGGGACGTGGACGGCACCATGCCCGAACCTGCCCTGATCACGAAAGCGACCTTGCAGATGAACCTGCCCGCCAAAGTGAATAAATTGTGGGTGGCATCACCGGATGTACACGGAGGAGCCTTGCAGGAACTGGCATTTACGCAGGAGAACGGGGTAGTCTCCTTCACACTGCCTGCCTTGAAATACTGGACAATGATTGTAGCTGAATAAGGCAGTTGCAACGGAATAACTAAAAACGATAGGTATGAAGATTAGATATAAGTTTGGGGTGTGGATGTTGTGTCTGATGTTTCCGGCGTTGGTCTGGGCAGAAAACGCAAAAAGTATATGTACCTCTTTTACGCAGCAGGGACGTCAGGTGATTTTTCACCTGGCGGACAGTGCCGCGCTGCAACTGCAACTTTGCAGCCCTTCCGTGGTAAGAATCTGGTTCTCGCCGGACGGGAAGCTGCAACGGAGAAACGCTTCCTTTGCCGTGATCAATGAAGAACTGGAAGATGTGGGAACGGTTCATGTGGACGAACAGGCCGCCTGCTATGAGATATTTACCTCGAAGTCTGCGCATACGGGTGAACAAGTCGCCGATGAGCATCCAGATATTCGACAAATATCAGAAACTCCTCTTCAGTGACTATGCCGATCAAGGACACGTAAGCGAAGGTACGAAGAAGGTGGAATATAAAACGCTTCGCCGTGACGAGCATTTCTTCGGGCTTGGGGAGAAGACCGGCAAGATGGACCGCAGAGGAGAATCTTACAAGATGTGGAACAGCGATAAACCTTGTTACAGTGTGGTGGAAGACCCTCTTTACAAGAGCATCCCTTTCTTTATGAGCAGTTACCGGTATGGTATTTTCCTTGATAATACGTATAAGACAGAATTTAAGTTCGGAACGGAAAGCCGTTATTATTACAGCGTCGAGGCGCCGGACGGGGAGATGATTTACTACTTCATCTTCGGCAAGGACTATAAGGAAATCCTGAGTCAGTATGTAGGACTGACGGGCAAACCTATCATGCCTCCGAAATGGGCATTGGGCTTTGCGCAATGCCGTGGCCTGCTGACAAGCGAGAAACTGAGCCGCGAAATAGCCGAAGGCTACCGGACACGCGGCATCCCCTGTGATATTATCTATCAGGACATCGGCTGGACGGAACATCTACAGGACTTCGAATGGCGGAAGGGCAACTACGGGCATCCGAAAAAGATGCTTGCCGATCTGAAAGAAATGGGATTCAAGGTAGTCGTATCGCAAGACCCGGTCATCTCGCAAGCCAACAAGAAGCAATGGGAGGAAGCGGACCGTCTGGGATATTTTGTCAAGGACAGCACGAACGGGAAGAGTTATGACATGCCGTGGCCTTGGGGCGGAAATTGTGGGGTAGTGGATTTTACCTTACCTGCCGTAGCCGACTGGTGGGGAACCTATCAGCAGAAACCCATTGACGATGGCATCTCCGGCTTCTGGACGGATATGGGAGAACCCGCATGGAGCAACGAAGAGCAGACCGAACGCCTTGTGATGAAACATCACCTGGGTATGCATGACGAAATCCATAATGTCTACGGACTGACTTGGGATAAAGTGGTCAAAGAGCAGTTCGAGAAACGGAATCCGAACCGTCGCGTCTTTCAGATGACCCGTGCCGCTTATGCGGGATTGCAGCGTTATACGTTCGGTTGGACGGGAGATTGCGGAAATGGAGACGATGTATTGCAGGGCTGGGGGGCACCTGGCTAATCAGATTCCGGTGATTCTTTCCGCAGGGCTGGGAGTGATTCCGTTTACTACCTGTGACATTACGGGGTATTGCGGAGACATCGAAGACTATCCATCCATGGCGGAACTTTATACCCGATGGATACAGTTCGGTGCATTCAATCCTTTGAGCCGTATTCATCATGAGGGGGATAATCCGGTAGAACCGTGGCTCTTCGGTCCGGAAGCGGAAAAGAACGCGAAGGAGGCCATCGAACTGAAATATCGTTTATTGCCTTATATCTATACGTATGCGCGGTCGCTCATGATACGGGATTGCCCATCATGCGTCCTCTCTTTTTGGAATATCCGGCGGATATGGAAACGTTCTCTACAGACGGCCAGTTCTTGTTCGGACAAGAGCTGCTGGTAGCTCCGGTGGTGAAGAAGGGGGCACGTCCGAAGAATGTCTATCTGCCCGAAGGCACTTGGATTGACTACAACAATAAACAAACAGTCTATACCGGAGAACAGTGGACTACCGTGGAAGCTCCCTTGTCGTGCATCCCGATGTTTGTAAAGCAGGGTTCCATCATCCCCACCATGCCGGTGATGAACTACACGCATGAGAAACCGGTCTATCCGCTGATCTTTGAAGTATTTCCGGCACCAAAAGGAGAGGAGGCCTCGTTCACTTTGTACGAAGATGAGGGAGAAGACCTCGGCTATCAACGGGATGAGTTTGCCAAAACTCCCGTTCGCTTCCGGACGGAGGAGGGTGGTTATCTTCTTTCGGTTGGTGCCCGTGAAGGAAAAGGGTATGCAGTGCCCGCTCCCCGAAACTTTATTTTCCGTATGTATCTGAAGACGGCTCCCAAAGGAGTTACCGTGCAAGGCAAGAAAGTAAAGAAGGTGAAGCCGGAACGTCTGGAAGAGAATCCGGACGATGACACTGAAAGTATGGTGTGGAGTTGGGATAAGGCGACCGGTATTTGCAGCCTTCGTATGCCGGACCGAGGGGAAGAAAGTCGGATTTCCCTGCGTTTATGACTTGAACTCAACGCCTACATAAAGATATAAATTTGAAGAATTGCTGTCATCTGTCACTAAACCTGTGACAATAGTCTGATAATTAAATCATAAGACCGTGACAGCAACCTGTGACAGCAGCGTGACGGAAAGATTTGCCGTCACGCTGTCATTCATTTCAGCTATTAATAAGCCGAGTTTGTTTTAAGGTATGAAACTACAGTTCCCATTGCTTGAAACTTTGGTTCCCATTACTTGAAACTATAGTTTCATACGCTTGGAACTTTTGGTTTCAAGCCTTTGGAACTACAGTTTCTCACTGATGAAACTCTAGTTTCAAGCAGTGAAACTAATTAAGAAATCAATTGATGAACTCGTAATCTGTCAGTTGATATCTTTTCTGCTTGTATTCTTTTGTTCTTTTAAGTTTTACCTTTCCTTTTGCAGGCCTTCCAGCGTTACTTCGTTGAATTGTCCTTTTTGGAAATCGTAACTTATACCGTCATCTTCGAGAAGGAGGAACGTTGCCGAAGGAGCGCCGTATACTTTGCAATGCAGATCGAATACGGTTTGAGCATCTACATAGGGGACAGGTGCGGCCAATGGCAATAACGTTCCCTGGCGGACGTAGAGTGGCAACTGATCTAATTCCGTCGTAATCTCATATTCACGGTTGCCTTCATATTTCTCATTGGTATTGAAGTTGTACCATGTTCCTTCGGGGAAGTAGACCGTTCTCGTTTTCTTGTTCTGGTATAAAGGGGCAGCCATCAATCCGTCTCCCATCATATACTGGTCACTGATAGTGCGCAAACGTTCATCTTTGGGATAATCCATCAATAACGGACGGAAAGGAGGTACACCTTCTTTATAATATGTATAAAAAGCACTGTACAGATAAGGAATCAGCTGCATACGCAGATTAATCAGTGTACGGGCATATTCTTCATACCTCTTTGCTTCCGGCAGGAACTCGCCACGTTCGTTCTTTCCACGGTCGAATTGCAGCCACGGAGCGTATTGCAGATACCATGCATTGACCATAGCCTGCGGAGAAAGAATCACCGTTTGCAGACGATGGAAGAAATCTTCGGCAGAATGTGCCTCACGCACTTCGGGACACCACAACAGTCCTCCGAATGCCGAGTTGCAAAGTGCCTGAATGTACTCTTTGGGATCGTATGTATCACTATAAAGTACGGCGTTGCGTGGAGACATGAACATACCGGACGACCGGTAATCCTGATAGGTGCGGGTATTCTTTTCACGATAGATACTGTCCATCGCATTCACATAGAGGGAACCGAATACCTGGTGCATCTTTTCTCCGTCGATGCCCGAAGGAACTGTGCCATATCCGGGAAGCACCATGTGGCGGAAGCAAAAGATATGTTCGAGTTGTCACATTCGTCCAGTTTGAAGCCGGAGATGCCTTCTTCTATCAGTGTGCGGTGGTAATCGGTAAATATTTTGTGTGCTTCCGGCTGGATGAAGTCCGGTACCAGTCCGTTCCATACAAGGAAATCGCCTGAGTAGGGCTCCAGCGCCTTCCGGATGGGGGAAGAAGGATGAACATACGCGTGTTCCCACAGGTTTACTTTGTATCCTTTCTGCTGCAACTGGTCCAGCATTTCTTTGTGCCTTGGGAAACGGTCGTCGCTCCAGCGATAAGAACAGGAGTAAGTGGCCGTCTGCCATCCCGGTTCGAGTCCCAGTACGTCGCACGGAATCTGTTTCTCGCGGAAATAGTTGGCAAAACGCATGACGGAGTCTTGCGTCGCATCTCCTTTGACACGGTATTTGAATCCGAGTCCCCACATCGGAGGAAGACATCCGCCGCCGGAGAGGAGGTTGTATCTCTTGACTATATCCAGCACTTCCGGTCCGGTGATGATAAATACCTCAATGCCTTTGGCGCCGGGTACGTCGATATGGACTTTATTTCCGTTGCTTCTGTTCTTATACAAGTCTTCTGTGGTGGTAGCAATGTGTTTTCTTTCTTCCGCTTGCAGTTGACGACTATGCTCGGTTTTCTGATTGGAGCCGCATAGGAAAGTGGTATACCGTGCCGTGTTGACCAGAATACCGTACCCTTTGGTAGAGACGTAGAATGTCTGCGGAGCATGTGTATATCCGAGTCCGTTCAGCGGATTGTCGTTTACTATCGGGCGCTTGCGCAGGCCACGCTGACCGAAAGTTTCGAATTGAAGTCCGAAACCGTATATTTGTTCGTTGTCCTCCAGAGGGACTTCGATCAGACAGCCACGGTCGGTTATCTTTATTTGCACTTCGTCGGGGCTGAAGGGCGGCTTTGCAGCCGGAAGTTGTTTCATTGCTTCTACGGCAGGTTTCCCCGCCGAATAAGGAATAAGGGGTAAAAGTGTCAATTTCTCCCGCTTGCAGGCTCTTGATGATTCCCGGAGCAATTTCTTCTTGAGCGGATGCTTGCCCGGCAAACAGGAGACCTACTGTGGATAGAAAAAGGTTGAGTAATAGTTTTCTCGTTATAGTTTATTTTATCATGGTTATATTAAAATAGACTTCTGAAATGCGATTTTCCACTAAAATGCAATAAAAGAATATTGCAAATATAGGAATAAAACAGATGCGGTATCAAGTATTAATACCTGAGAAGTCAGATAAAGTGACCTGTCACGACATATATTAATGTTTGTGACGGGAGATATTAATATCTTCTTTTTTTGACCGTGATTCTAAAAATAAGGTTTTATATTTGTCCTTGTTTAAGAATGAAAAAAGAATAAAACCATGAAAAGAATTGTTTTCTCCTTCTCTTTTTGCTTTGTGCCTGCCTCGTTCAGGCACAGGATACGTATCGTACCGACAAGGATGTACCTTACATTTCCGGCTCCGAAACAGATGCTTATCGTCTGGAACGTTGTAAACTTGATATTTATTATCCCGAAAATAAAAGGGATTTTTCGACTATCGTATGGTTTCACGGTGGGGGTATGGAAGGTGGAAGTAAATTTATTCCCAGGGAACTGACGGATCAAGGCTTTGCAGTAGTGGCGGTTAATTATCGTTTGAGTCCGAAAGCAAAGAATCCGGCTTATATAGAAGATGCCGCCGAAGCCGTGGCATGGACATTCCGGAATATCGAAAAGTATGGCGGTCGCAAGGATCGTATCTTTGTTTCCGGTCATTCGGCAGGAGGTTACCTTACGTTGATTCTGGCAATGGATAAGAAATACATGGCTGCATATGGAGCCGATGCGGATAGTGTAGCTGCCTATCTTCCGGTCAGCGGACAGACTGTCACTCATTTTACCATCCGCAAAGAACGTGGCCTGCCCAACGGAATCCCCATCATTGACGAATTTGCTCCGGTAAACAAGGCGCAAGGATACCGCCCCTGTTGTGCTGATTACGGGGGATAAGAATCTGGAAATGGCTGACCGGTACGAAGAGAATGCACTGCTGGCATCGGTATTGAAGAATATCGGCAATCGGAAAGTCTCTTTATATGAACTGCAAGGATTTGACCACGGACAGGTACTCGGTCCTGCCTGCTATCTGATCGTTAATTATGTGAAGAGGTTCAAGTAATAGACCTGTGATATCCTTTCATTTGATATGGATAATGTGTATATTTGCACGAAACTCATATCAAAAATGTGTAAGTTCTCACATTTCAGATATCAAAAATGTGACTCGGTATGTTTGAAAGAGGAATTATTCAGCTGTTAGCGGCTTGGAAAACGGATGTAAACAGGAAGCCTTTGGTTATTCATGGGGCGAGACAAGTGGGTAAGACGTGGGCTTTGAAGTATTTCGGTCAGAAATACTTTTGAAGATGTTGCCTATTTTAGTCTGGATAAAGATGAAAGCGGACTTTGCGATATCTTTAAAACGACTAAAGACCCCGAACGCATTATACAGCAATTGTCCTTTTTGCATGGACGAAAAATTAATCCTCAGACTACTTTGCTGATATTGGATGAGATTCAGGAGTGCAATGAAGCGCTGAACTCTTTGAAATATTTCTGCGAAGAAGCACCCGAATATGCAGTGGCTTGCGCTGGTTCTTTACTTGGAATTTACCTGAATCACATAGGCAATTCCTTTCCGGTTGGAAAAGTAAATCATCTGTCTATGTATCCGCTGACTTTTTACGGAGTTTCTGAATACGAAAGATCCGGCGATGTATCAATATATGTGCTCTGTCAAAGAAATAGCGCCTCTTCCCCAAATCTTCTTCGACAAACTGCGGGAAGCCTTCATTGCCTATTCTATTTGTGGCGGTATGCCCGAACCTGCTTCTTTGATGGTTGACTTTAATGATATGCAAAAAAGTGGATTCATCGCTTCGGGATATATTGAATGACTATGCTCTGGATTTTGTGAAACATACTACACCTACGTTGGCGCCCCGTATCAATTATGTATGGAACTCTCTGCCCTCTCAATTGGCGAAAGAAAATCGTAAGTTTGTTTATCAACTGGTTCGTCCCGGAGCACGTGCGCGTGAATACGAAGATGCTATTTTATGGTTGGAACAAGCTGGTCTTGTCAACAAAGTAGTTTTGAGCAAGTCGCCTAGGCTGCCACTGAAAGCCTACGATGATTTGAGCACTTTTAAAGCTCTATGCATTAGACATAGGGTTGTTGAGGCAATTGTCCGAACTGGATGCAAGTGTTTTGTTATTGTCCACTCCCGGATATACGGAATATAAAGGGGCATTGGCAGAGAATTATGTATTGCAAAGTCTTACAGCACAACTTCAGGCTTCGTTCCGTTACTGGACTTCCGGTAATAAAGCAGAAGTGGATTTTTACTTCAGCATGGTAATCATATTTATCCGGTAGAAGTGAAAGCAGACCAGAATATAACAGGTAAAAAGTCTGATTCAGTACGAGAAACTTTATCAACCTGCTTGCCGGATTCGATATTCGATGCTGAATTTGAAACAAGACGGCAATCTGATTAATATTCCTTTATTTCTTGCGGATAAGACGAAAGAGGCTGCTGAATAATAACGTGGGATAAAGAATAGAGAGAAATGGCCAAGTGATGAAAAATACAGGTCATTTAAGGAAAATATCTGTGAAATGTAACGTTTCTCATAGTCTGTGAATCATTTATTATATCAGAAATCGGTCGTATTGGCTACATTTACTCCGATTTTACAAACTAATAAATAAAATAGCTATGAAGACATTAAGCAGAACTGTACTTACTCTTTTTTGTTTTATCCTTCTCCTGTTTGGCAGCGATAGCCGGAGAAGTATCTTTTAAAATAACCAAGCAATATCTGAACTTCCCCATCTCCCATAAAGAGAACAGAGGAAGGATGACTTTTTGAAGTAAACGGCAAGCCGGATTTATCCGTCGTTATCCGTCTGGCGCCGGATGGAAGCGGAATACTGGGTGTTTAAAGATGTGTCGGCTTTCAAAGGAAAGACGATCAAGATAACCTACGACGGCAATGAGAAGGATTGAGTAAAATATACCAGTCCGACGAAATCGAAGGACAAAAGCTGAACTGTATAAGGAAAAGAACCGTCCGCAATTCCACTTCACTACCCGGAGAGGCTGGATCAATGACCCTAACGGATTAATCTATTATGAGGGCGAATACCACCTGTTCTACCAGCACAATCCTTTCGAAAGAGACTGGGAGAATATGCACTGGGGCCATGCGGTCAGCAAGGACTTGATACACTGGACAGAATTACCGGACGCTCTGTATCCCGACCATTTAGGAACGATGTTCTCCGGTTCGGCAGTCATCGACTATGATAATACCGCCGGATTCAATAAAGGCAAGACTCCAGCCATGGTTGCCGCCTTCACTGCCGCCAGCAGTGACAGACAAGTGCAGGGGATAGCCTATAGCCTTGACAAAGGACGTACCTTCACGAAGTACGACAAGAATCCGGTGATCAACTCCAAGGAGAAATGGAACTCTCAGGACACACGCGACCCGAAAGTGTTCTGGTATGCGCCCTCCAAACATTGGGTACTGGTACTGAACGAGCGCGACGGACACTCCATTTATACCTCTTCCAATCTCAAAGACTGGAAATACGAGAGCCATGTTACAGGCTTTTGGGAATGTCCCGAATTGTTTGAACTGCCGGTTGACGGTGACAAGAACCATACGAAGTGGGTGATGTACGGTGCCACCGGTACGTATATGCTAGGCTCTTTCGACGGCAAGGTATTTACTCCCGAAGCCGGAAAATACTGCTATACCACCGGAAGTATCTATGCAGCCCAGACCTTTACCAATATTCCGGCAAGTGACGGCAGACGTATCCAGATAGGCTGGGGAAGAATCTCCCACCCCGGTATGCCTTTCAACGGAATGATGATGCTCCCCACCGAACTGACTTTGCGTACCACCAAAGACGGCATCCGCCTTGTCAACGTTCCCGTAAAGGAGGTCGAATCCTTGTGTAAAGCCTCTTCGTTCCTGGAAATCTCTTTCTTCGGATGAGGCCTACCGCCATCTGAAAGAGTTTTATGATGCCGACTGTCTCCGCATTAAGACAACGATCAAACTCTCTCATGCCACGGATGCCGGATTCAACCTTTTCGGCCAGCGCATGATCGGCTACGACATGAACTCCAATACCCTGAACGGCCGTTTCTACTCTCCCCAAGACCCGACCAGCATGGAGTTGAGTGCCGATATTTACATTGACCGCACCTCTATCGAGGTATTTATCGACGGCGGACTGTATTCTTATTCCATGGAACGCCGCCCTGACACTAACAACAGAGAAGGACTCCACTTCTGGGGAAACCGTATCGAAGTGAAAGACCTGCAAGTCTTTTCCGTAGAATCCATTTGGTAGACGGAAATCAAAAGCTATCTTTGTTTTCAGTTATTTAAATAGGAAAGAGAATATGAAAACGCGTAGTGAAGTTTTTCAGTTTGAGAAAGAGTTGAAATGGGAGCACCCCGCTCCGGGAATCCGTCGTCAGATAATGGGATACGACGGACAGTTGATGATGGTCAAGGTAGAATTTGAGAAAGGAGCGGTCGGTACGTTGCATGAACATTACCACAGTCAGGCTACCTACGTGGCAAGTGGAAAGTTTGAACTGACCATCGGCGACCGGAAAGAGATACTGTCGACCGGCGATGGCTACTATGTAGCACCCGACGAACCGCATGGATGCGTCTGTCTGGAAGCGGGAGTATTGATAGACACATTCAGTCCCATGGGCTGATTTTCTGGAATAGTTCCTGATGAATGGTAGGTTACCGGATAATGATGGTATAAATTTACCACATATATGGTATTTCCTGTCAACAAAAACTGCACTATCTTTTGTAATATCTTAAAAACAAAGGAAATTAAAAACAGATATATGGAAAAGATTGCAAGGAAATTGACGGATTTGGTAGGTAACACTCCGTTGTTGGAACTAAGTAATTATAATAAGAGTAACGGCTTGAAGGCTCGTCTGATCGTGAAAATCGAATCATTCAATCCCGCGGGCAGTGTAAAAGACCGCGTGGCATTGGCAATGATTGAAGATGCCGAAATGAAAGGCGTCTTGACTCCCGGCGCAACGATCATCGAGCCTACCAGTGGAAATACGGGAGTAGGATTGGCATTCGTTGCTGCCGCCAAGGGGTACAAACTGATTTTGACGATGCCCGATACGATGAGCGTCGAACGTCGTAACCTTTTGAAAGCTCTGGGAGCGGAACTTGTGCTCACCCCGGTGCCGACGGAATGAAAGGGGCGATTGCCAAAGCGGAAGAGTTGAAAGCTGCCACTCCGGGCAGCGTTATCTTACAGCAATTTGAAAATCCTGCTAATCCCGCTTATGCATCTACGCACTACCGGACTGGAAATATGGAGAGATACCGAGGGGAAAGTCGATATCTTCGTTGCCGGTGTAGGTACTGGCGGGACAATTAGCGGAGTAGGGAGAAGCATTAAAGATGCGCGATCCCAGTGTGAAGGCGGTGGCGGTAGAACCTGCCGACTCTCCGGTACTGTCCGGCGGAAAGCCCGGACCTCACAAGATTCAGGGAATCGGTGCCGATTTCGTACCGAAGACTTATAATGCTTCTGTCGTAGATGAAATTATTCAGGTGCAGAATGACGACGCTATCCGTACCAGTCGTGCGCTGGCGGAGGAAGAAGGGCTGTTGGTCGGCATATCTTCGGGAGCAGCCGTCTATGCGGCTACCGAACTGGCGAAACGTCCCGAAAACGAAGGGAAGATGATCGTAGCCTTATTGCCCGATACGGGAGAGCGTTATTTATCTACTATCCTGTACGCGTTTGAAGAGTATCCTTTGTAAAGGAACGTTTTTTTGAAAGAAATATAGAGAATAATCCTGTGGTTACTTGGCAAAACCGTATATTTGCCAAGTAACCATTTTTATTTAATACTATGTAAAACAAGACGTTAGGGATTCTGATGATTATTCTCCTGCTGTTTTCTGCCTGTAAAGATGAAGAAACTCCTCTCTCTTCAACGAAGCAATTAATCAGCTATTCGATTCAGAAGAGTGACAATCAAGGTAAAATTAAGAATGACGTGAGAGGTTCCATTAAAGGGAATGTGATAACGATGTCAATGGATCAATATGATGACCTGAAGTCATTGATTGCTACATTCAAGTATGAAGGAACGTCTGTAAGCGTGAATGGAGTCGGGCAGGAATCCGGCATCACTTCGAATGATTTTTCCCGGCCGCTGATGATTCTCGTAGAAGCAGAAGACGGCAGCAGGGAACAATATACAGTCGAAGTTGTCTTGAAAGATGCGCAGGTGTTATCCGAATTTCGCTTTTTGAGAAAAGATAATGCTTTGCTGACTGCTGATGTTTCATGTACGATTGAAGATGAGACTATTGTATCTTCCTACACATTCCCACAATCGAAACTGATTCCTGTCTTTATGACTGATGCCGTGAAAGTAATGGTAGATGATGTAGAACAGGTCAGCGGTGTGACGGAAATTGATTTCGCCTCTCCGGTCACTTATCAGTTTGTGATGCGGAATGGAGAAGTAGTCCGATACATCCTGACGCTGGACTTTATCCTGATTCCTCAGTTTACGATCACGACAGAAGACCCTAGTATAACGGAAATACCAAGTAAGGATTATTATTTGAATGCGACTCTCACCGTGGATGGCAAGGGGATTTATGAGAACTATACAGGCAAGACAGAGGTGAAAGGAAGGGGAAACTCCACATGGGGATATCCGAAGAAACCTTACCGGTTAAAGTTTTGATAAGAAATCTGAGATTTGTGGTTTGGGAAAAGCGAAGAATTATGTATTACTGGCTAATCATATCGATCCTACCTTGATGCTTAACTCAGTTGCCTTTCAAAGTCGGGCAATTGCTGAATATTCCTTTCACCAATCATGCCATTCCGGTGGATGTGGTTCTGAATGGCAAATACAAAGGTTCCTATCTACTGACGGAACAGATAGAAATCAAAGAAAATCGTGTGGATTTGGATGAGAATAACAGCGTGATGTGGGAGCTTGATTCCTATTTTGATGAAGATCCGAAATTCAAGTCCGAAGCATTCAATCTTCCGGTGATGGTGAAAGACCCTGATTTGACTACAGAGCAGTTTGAGTATTGGAAGAAAGATTTTAATGCATTTACCGTGCAGTTTGCAAAGGAGCCGTTAGAAGGAAATATGTATGTGGATATGATTGATATTGAATCAGTTGCAAAATATCTGATTACCTTTAATTTGGTACACAATATGGAGATTAACCATCCGAAAAGTATCTTTATTCATAAAGAGGGGAAGGGTAAGTATGTTATGGGACCGATTTGGGACTTTGACTGGGCGTATGATTACGAAGGTAAAGAGACACATTTCAGGAGTTATGAAACTCCACTCTTTTCTGATGATATGAATGGAGTGGGAACCGCCTTTTTCCAACGCTTCCTACAAGATAGTCGGGTAAGGAAACTCTATAAAAACTTTTGGCAAGACTTTAAGTCAAATAAATTAAATGAGTTGTTGCAGTATATAGATGATCAGGCCAAGCTTATTAAACCATCTGTAACGAGAAATAGTGAATTATGGGGAAAACACCCGTTCCTTTGATGCGAAAGTGATAGAACTGAAGAATTGGTTGAAAAATCATACTGTAACTGCAGGCTACCTTTTCGTGTTGGTAGACAAGTTTATGTCCAACGCTGAAAGTGATGCATACATTATTATTATGTTCCAGCATCTCCAACTTGCTGCCTTCAGGACCGACGAATGAAGATATATGATGCCATTCTCATAACCGAAGTTCATAGGAACTACATATGGATTGCCTTCCAGGTCAGTTATGCCTACAAAGCAGGCATCGGCTTGAAGAATAATGGATTCGATTCGTTGCTTATCTTCGATAATGACAGTCTTCATGGATAATGAATGTTATAATAGTAAGAATAATCAAAATGAACGCTAAAGTACAGACTTACGACTGATTCACAAATCTATGCGAACTTTTTTTTACTTTCACAGATTTATCTATTTCTGTACTAATGTTATACAGGGGTTGAATGAGCTTTTACAGTTTGCTTGAATATTCAAACTTTTACTTTTCTATTAATTCAAAATCCAATTGTTTCTTTTCCAGATTAGCACGAGCTACCCGAACAGTAATAGCGTCTCCTAGACTGTAAGTTCTATTTTTACGGCGTCCGCGGAGGCAGTAATTCTTTTCGTCGAATTCGTAATAGTCATCATCCAGGTCACGGATCGGAACGATACCTTCGCATTTGTTCTCGTTGAGTTCAACGTAAAGCCCCCATTCCGTTACACCGGAGATCACACCGTCATAAATCTGTCCGAGACGTTCGCTCATGAATTCTACCTGTTTATATTTGATAGAAGCACGCTCGGCATTGGCTGCAATCTGTTCCATGTTCGAACTATGGTCGCAGAGGTCCTCGTACTTGCTTTCGGATACGCTACGTCCTCCGTCCATATACTTCGTAACCAAGCGGTGCACCATCATATCCGGGAAACGGCGGATGGGAGAAGTAAAGTGAGTGTAATATTCGAAAGCTAGTCCGTAGTGACCGATGTTATGGGTTGAGTAACGCGCTTTTTGCATGGCGCGGATGGATACGGTTTCGATGAGGTTCTCCTCTTTCTTGCCTTGTATGTCATCCAATAAATGGTTGATCGACTTTGATATATCTGTTTTCGTTCCGCTTGTACGTACCTTATAGCCGAAGCGGGCGATGAACTGTGACAGGTTTTCCAACTTTTCCGGATCGGGCAGATCGTGGATACGGTAAGGGAAGCACTTTTGGCTTTCTTGTTCTTCGGCACACATCCTATCTTTTCTGCTACGGTCTTGTTAGCGAGCAACATGAATTCTTCTACCAGCTTGTTGGCATCTTTTGGATTCTTTGAAGTATACGCTGATAGGTTTGCCCTTTTCATCGATTTCAAACTTCACCTCGTAGCGGTCGAAGTTGATGGCTCCTGCAGAGAAACGTTTCTCGCGAAGTGCTTTGGCAATCGTATCTAATGTGAGCACTTCTTCTTTGAAGTCTCCTTCTTTTGTTTCTATGATCTGTTGCGCCTCTTCGTATGTGAAGCGACGGTCGGAGTTGATGACGGTATGTACGATGCGGGAGTCTTATTTCTCCTTTTTCGGTAATGTCAAAGATGACGGAGTAAGCCAGCTTCTCTTCGTTGGGGCGGAGTGAGCAGATGAAGTTGCAAAGCCGTTCAGGAAGCATCGGAATGGTACGGTCTACGAGATAGACGGAGGTTGCCCGCTTTTCGGCTTCTTTGTCGATGATGCTACCTTCCGTTACGTAGTGTGTTACGTCGGCAATGTGTACGCCTACTTCCCAGAGGTTATCCTTTAGCTTGCGGACAGAGAAGGCGTCGTCAAAATCTTTGGCGTCTTTGGGGTCTATAGTGAAAGTCGTTACCTTACGGAAGTCTTCGCGTTTGGCTATCTCTTCTGCTGAAATCTCGGCAGGAATCTTATCAGCTGCTGTCTCTACTGCTTTCGGATATACATACGGCAGACCGAACTCCGCAAGAATTGCGTGCATCTCTGTGGTATTGTCGCCAGCCTGACCTAATATATCTATTACTTGTCCGATAGGATTCTTTGCCTTGTCCGGCCATTCGGTTACTTTCACAATGGCTTTATCTCCGGTCTTACCGCCTTTCAGCTTATCTTTCGGAATGAAAATATCATTGGCAAGTGTACGGTTTTCCGTCACCAGAAATGCGTATGACTTAGCTACTTCCAGTGTACCGACAAAAGTGTCGTTGGCACGTTCCAGAATCTCGATGACTTCTCCTTCCGCGTCTTTATTTTTCCGCTTGGCGTAGAAAGTGATCTTTACTTTGTCATTGTTCATGGCATGTGCCGAATTGCGTTCGGCCACAAATATCGGCTCGCCTCCTCCTTCAGGAATAAATGAATTCTTACCATTGCTTTTCCGTTGGAAAGTGCCTACCATCTCCGTTCCATG
>VOFG01000551.1_pt1 | contig 36001 bp, 36 predicted proteins | sample 5384171 | NCBI WGS metagenome assembly VOFG01 (sample SAMN12384726, study PRJNA508395) | human gut metagenome | isolation source: healthy gut F | host: Homo sapiens
CAAAGTCGATCTCGCCGCTGCCGGATTTACCGACATTGACGGTATAACCTCTACGGCAAAGCTCCAAGTACACGACATTCTCAAGGCTGGATGCCACGCTGTCAGCGTTATAGCCAAGGACGCTGTACCGCAGAGCGGTGTCCGCAAGATAGAATTTCTCCTGTGTTTTCAGGATTTCCTTACCCTGCAAATCAAAGCGGGAGCAGCGGTGAAGCAGATATGCCTTCTCCAGCTTCTCCAAGTAGCTGTAAACCGTTTCGTTGTCCAGCGCACGGTGCTCCGCTTTCAGATAATCCGAAATGGATTTTGCTGAGAAGGTATTGCCCACATTGTTGAAGGTGTACTTGACCACTCGTTCTAACTGGTCGATCTTTCTCACCTGATTGCGCTTGACAATATCCGAGAAGATCGTGGAGTTGTAAATATCCCGCACGATGGTGTAGACCTAATAAAAGTGTGATTATAAGGCATAAAACTCCAATAAAAATGTGAGGAGTGATTCTATGGAACGATTTATCTTAAAAAAGTTGCTGGATTGGAAGGATTCTCCCTACCGCAAGCCTTTAATCTTGAAGGGCGTACGTCAGGTGGGTAAGACTTGGATTCTAAAAGAGTTCGGCAGACGCTGTTATGAAAATACAGCCTACTTTAACTTCGACGAAAACGAAGAATATAAACAGATTTTTTGAAACAACCAAGGATGTGGACCGGATTCTACAAAACCTTATACTGGCAAGCGGTCAAAAGATATTGCCAGAAAAGACCCTCATCATCTTTGACGAGGTACAGGACTGCCCGAAAGTCATTAACTCCATGAAATATTTCTGCGAGAACGCACCGCAGTATCACGTTGCCTGCGCTGGTTCTCTGTTAGGTATCGCCTTGGCAAAGCCTTCCTCTTTTCCAGTAGGCAAGGTCAACTTCATGCAGATTGACCCAATGACCTTCGCTGAGTTTCTACTTGCCAACGGTGATGAAAATCTGGCGCAGTATCTGGAACAGGTGGATACCCTTGAACCTATCCCTGACGCCTTCTTTAATCCGCTGTATGAGAAGCTGAAGATGTACTATGTCACCGGTGGTATGCCGGAGCCGGTATTGATGTGGACGGAGGCACGGGATGTATCTGCCATGCAGGAAGCTTTGTCCGGGATCATTGGTGCCTACGAACGTGATTTTGCCAAGCATCCTAATCTCAGCGAGTTCCCGAAAATCTCAATGATTTGGAAGTCTGTTCCTTCTCAACTGGCAAGGGAGAACAAGAAGTTTATCTATAAGGTGGTCAAGGAAGGTGCAAGAGCCCGAGAGTACGAGGATGCTTTGCAATGGCTGGTGGATGCCCGTCTGGTGCATAAAATTTATCGCAGCTCAGCTCCCGGCTTGCCGATTGCAGCTTACGATGACTTGTCTGCTTTCAAGATTTATTTGGTAGATGTGGGACTGCTCCGCCGTCTGGCACAGTTGGCCCCCACTGCCTTTGGCGAAGGGAACCGCCTATTTACTGAATTCAAAGGCGCATTAACCGAAAACTTTGTGTTGCAGACTTTAATTACTCAGTTTGAAGTCATGCCCCGTTATTGGAGCCAGAACAACCCACCTTACGAGGTGGATTTCCTCATTCAGCGGGAGAACGACATCTTCCCCGTGGAGGTCAAATCCGAAGCCAACACAACCAGCAAGAGTATGAAGAAGTTCAAGGAACTGTTCCCTGATAAGGTCAAGCTTCGCATCCGTTTCTCATTGGACAATCTGAAACTGGACGATGATGTGCTGAATATCCCGCTGTTCATGGCAGATCAGGCGGATCGATTGATTGGGTTGGCATTGGAAAAGAAGAATAGCTTTGGTCAGTAATGGTTCATCAATATAAAAAGTAACAATTTGACCTATAGAATGAAAGAAATAGAAAGGTGATATGATGGTCAAAGGCTTCATTTTTCTTCAGAGACGGAAAGATGCCATTCGTAATCGAAAACTACCGCATGGAATTATTTACGGATGACTCGCTGCTGGATGATTTTTGTAAAGAATATAATTTTAAAGAAAACTATATCCTGCATGGACAATGTTTTGATATCGGAATTCGTGGACGGAAAGCAACTTTTTTAGTAGAAAACTCTATGGGCAGTACCTGCTATTTACATTGCTATACTATCAATATGTTCGACAAAGATGAAGAGTATGACTCCATAGGCCTTCAATCACCATCCCTCGATGAAGTTTTTAGATACGAATATGAATACATTGACATGGTGCGAGCGGGAATCAATTTGGCTATAGAGCCTAAGGTTGTATATAAGGTTCCGTTTGGTATGAACGATCAGAAGTATGAATTAGAATTCCGGATAGGTCACGATAACCGACTCGGGCTTTTGGAAGACCTCGACAGAAAGTGCGAATTGATTCTGCCACTACACACCAACGAGATACAAGAGTGCTATGATATAACTAATGTTCTGCATAGGCTTGCAATGTTTATGACATCCAATGCAGAAGTCCCTTTCAAACGGATTACACTTTATAAGCAAGGATTGAAAGCAGGGTGGTTCTACTGTCCTCTCATTTCAGAAGATATAGTTGGTGGGCATGGCGGTTTCTTCCACGAATTTGATGTTATGAAATACATCCCAAAATCTTAAATAACATAGCGTTAGATTACGGCAATAAAATAACACAAAGCATTCCCCTGGGGCATTTAGGGGATTTTAACTCCATGTATGCTCCAATGATACAAAAAAAGCTGTCATCCCAAGTGGAAAACAAGCTTCCTTTGAGCGTAACCGCAATTTATTTTATGTATGTTGTTCAAGGCCAAAAGAAAAGGTTGATTTTCTTTGTAACGGTTCCTATTGATTCCACTTTCAAATCGTTTTTGGTTGGACTTGTTGGAGAACAGAATATTTTTACCTTCAGCCAGTATATCGAAAGAAAAATCGATTAAGTAGTTAGAAGTAAGACATCACTCATCGTTCTTTGAACGGTGAGTGATGTTGCTATAAATTCAATTATTATTTCTTAGACTCTTTTCTGTTGCTTTTCATGGTACTGTCAAGAATTATGCGCAAATTTATTTGCAGACTCCGGCTGAATGAAGTCAGCCGGCAATAGAGACGTCGTTCAAAGCCGCCTCTAAGTGCTTCATGTTCATGTATTTCTTGTTGCCCCACTGAGTTCCCGCTACATGGCGCAGCCTCGCGCAGACCAGCATCAGAGCAGAGTTCCCGTCTGGGAAAGTCCCCACCACGCGAGTCCTACGGCGGATCTCTCGGTTCAGCCGTTCGATCACATTGTTTGTGCGGATACGTGTCCAATGCTCGCTTGGGAAGTCGCAGTAGGTCAGCGTTTCTTCGCTGCTTCTTTCAGCTTCACCGCTTTCAGCTCGGCAACTACTGCCTTTGCTTTTTCACGAGAGGCATTCTTGTTCTCCTGCGCATGGATCGCCTTAAGCATTTTCGCCACAATTTTGACCTTGGATTTGGGAACGACAGAGAAAATATTGCGGTAGAAATGGACAACGCAGCGCTGGTATTTGGCGTCTGGAAACACTTCTCCCACTGCCTCCAGCATTCCCATGCATTTGTCACCAACAATGAGTTTCACTCCGTCCAAACCGCGTCCACGGAGCCATTGGAAGAAGCTGACCCAACTGGCCTTGTCCTCTTTCATTCCCTCGGCGGCACCCAAAACCTCGCGAAAGCCATCTTCATTCACGGCGATCGCCACCAGAATGGCAACATTTTCATATTCTCCGCCCCAGTTGCGGCGCAGGTAGATGCCGTCCACGTAGACATACGGGTATCTGCCGCCCTGCAAAGGACGGTTTCGCCAATCCTCGATGTGGACGTAAGCTTTTTTATTCAGCTCACTGATCGTAGATGGCGACACCTTACTGCCCCACAGAGCTTCAGTGATGTCCTCCACACGGCGCACGGATACACCTGCCAGATACATTTCGATGAGCGCTTCTTCCACGCTGCTCTCACGACGGCGTTACCTCTCGATGATGGCGGTTTCAAAGGACACTCCCTTGAGTCTCGGCATATGGAGCGTAACGTTGCCGGATGTTGTAGTGAGGTTACGGTCATAGTGACCGCTGCGATAGCCCTGACGAGCCTCATTACGCTCGTAGCGCGCAGCCTGCGTCAGCGTCTCTGCCTCCTTTTCCAGAAGCTCATTCAGCGTCTCTTCTACACTTCCGCGAACTAATTCCCTGAGTTGACCCTTGATAATTTCCTCATTAAGCTGTACAATTTTCTCGGACATAGTTTGCTGTCTCATTTCTGAATGGTGTCTCGCAACTTCATTCTACCAGAGTCTGCAAACTATGTCTTCTCTTATCCCTTTTCTTTTTGCGCAACTTACTGTACCTTATCGCTTTCTCATAAATTTGCCTAATATGCAGTTTCAAACATCTATTGAATCCTGCACTCTAAGATTCGGTGAAAGCAGACCTCATTATATACGCATTTTGTGAACATGAAATAAGGGGCGGCATCAGCTTGGTTTATTCGCCTATACGGAGTACCCACATGGTATGAGTGGTGTAACCAGCATTGGGGCACCAAATGGAATGCTTACGGCTACGGTGAGGCGAAAGTAAACTATAAGGATGGGGATGTCCTGAACTTCCTGACGGCATGGTCTGCTCCGCATCCGGTGATGGAAAAGCTGGCGGAGATGTTCCCCGATGTGGAGATCAAGCACGAGTGGGCAGATGAGTATATCGGCGATAACTGTGGCAGATATCGCTATCAGAACGGAGTACGGATCGAAGAATGGCTTCCCGAAACAGAGCGAGAGGCCATTGATTTCGGATGTGAACTGATGGGACTGAATCCACTGGACTATGGGATCGCCCTGAATGCAGCCGGTACAGGCTATGTCAATCTGGAGGACGATAAATACGAGAAGATCGAGCTGCTCGGTAAGCCGGCGCTGTTCTCAAATGACCGACTGACGGATGCAGACATCCCGGAGGGACTGTACTGCTACCACCTGCGCCACAGCGATGACAGCGGCAGTTTATGCGCTGTAGAACCAATGGTCGGAGTCAACCACGGTGGCTCTGTGATCCTGAAAGAGCCGCTGGAGTTTGGAGAAAGCGGATATATCCCGCTTGACGAAGAAACAAGTCCGAACTTTTCCGGCGAGGAGGAGAATTTCTCCGATTTTCTTTCCGACTCCTCCCCGCAGGAAGCTGAGGAAATGCAGCTCTGCTAAAAGCCTGAGGTATCTTGTATTTCAAGATTCGATGTGGACGACGCTCATTGTAAAATTTAATGTATTGATCTACGCTCTTGCGGTAACTTAGTTTGGAGGCATACTCTCTGTGGTATGCCTAAACACATTTTTACAAAACTATATTGGTTGATTTTATAGTCCTGTCTGTTATAATATAATTAGAATTAATTGCATCTCAGAAAGGTTGATATATATGCCTGAAAGCCAGAACATCGAATGGAAAAGCAAATGGAAGGACGAATACCTTGAGTGGATTTGCGGCTATGCAAATGCTCAGGGCGGGAAAATATATATCGGTTGTGATGACGAGGGAAATGTAATGGTGTGAGCAACGCCCGTAAGCTCCTCGAAGATATTCCGAACAAAGTGCGGGATGCGATGGGCATTATCGTTGGCGTCAATCTCTTGACTGAAAGCGGTAAGGACTACATTGAAATTGATGTTCCGACATATCCCATAGGCATATCCTGTAAGGGTGTATACTATTACCGCAGCGGAAGTACAAAACAGGTGTTGACAGGTCCGGCGCTTGAAGCGTTTTTGATGCGTAAGCGCGGTGCTACGTGGGACAATCTTCCGCTCCCGGCATTCTCCCTTGATGATGTTGACGACAATATCGTTGAGCATTTCAAGCAGTGGGCGTCTAAGAAGGGCCGTATAGATAGCAGTGTGCTTAATGAGCCGAAAGATGCTCTTATGGAAAAGCTCCATCTTACAAATGGTGCTTACCTGACTAATGCCGCTATGTTGCTGTTCAGCAAAGACCCCGAACGCTGGCAGCTCGGTGCCTACGTAAAAATAGGCTACTTTGAAAATGACGCTGATCTGTTATATCAGGATGAGGTGCATGGCTCCATTTTGGAGCAAATCGATAAAATCGTTGAGCTCGTCTATCTGAAATATATGCGTGCAAAGATAACCTACGACGGTATGCAGCGCATAGAACGATACTTTGTGCCGGAAGCCGCTCTACGCGAGGCTTTGCTTAACGCACTGTGCCATAAGGAATACCAGTCGGGTATTCCCATTCAGATCAGCGTGTACGCGGACAAGTTGTATATTGCAAATTGTGGACGTCTTCCGGAAAACTGGACGCTTGAGAACCTGATGCGTAAACACGCATCCAGCCCATATAACCCGAATATTGCACATGTCTTTTATCTGGCTGGATTTATAGAAAGCTGGGGACGTGGAATAGAGAAGATATGCTCGGCTTGTAAAAACGACGGTGTTCCTCAGCCTGAGTACACCATCAATCCTGGAGACATCATGGTCAAGTTCACTGCGCCAGGAGATAGGATCGTCAAGGTTGCTGGCAGGGTGACTGATAGGGTGATTGATAGGGTGACTGATAGGGTGACTGATAGGGTGACTGAAAATGAGCGAGCAGTCCTTCTCTTGTTGGAAGAAGACCCCGGATATACCATGCAGCAGTTAGCGGAGAGATTGAGCGTGAGCAGAAAGTCCATCGCAAGTCGCTTGAAAAAGCTCAAAGAAAAAGGTGCCATTGAAAGAGTTGGTTCAGACCGCAGTGGGTACTGGAAGGTAAATAGGTAGTCTGCTATATAAGACCGGCAAGTACCGCAAGAATATTCAAAACAGCTATGGTTCAATTCACAGACATAATTACTGACCATGTCTCCGCAATGCCGACTGCTGAACTTCTTTTATTAGAATGAGACTATCGTATCCGAACGAATGATGATCTTCTGACTAAGAATAAGTTTGCCAAAAACAAAACCTGCAATTAAATAGAGCAGTATGAGGTATGCCTCATGGTGCGCGGCTCCTGAACTTGCTAAAATCATACGAAGAAATTAGCAACACAGGAGTCTGAAACCGTGAGAAAAGAATATACAAAGATACTAAAGAGCCTCTTTTGCGAAAGCCTTTCTGCATGTCAGGAAGACCAGCAGCTTACGTTGGATAAAATGGCAGATCGTTTGGGAATGTCGACCCGAAGCTATGCAGATTTGAAAAGCGGTAATAACGGATGCAGCGGACTAACATTGGCGTTGTTCTTGATCTATGTGTGCCCGGATGCGTCTGAATTTCTCAGGAAGCTCCGCGATGCGCTTGAAGCCAGCGGCAACAAAGCCGCGTAGGGTTTCTGTGCTTACTGCATATAGCTATCGGGTTCCGATGAGAGTGAGAAAGATACTCGAGTTTCCAAGCGGCAGCACCTTCCCGATTTGTCCAAGATGCCATTGCACGTTAGATAGAGATTACCAGCGGTTTTGTGATCGTTGCGGTCAGCATCTTTCGTGGCAGCTCTATAATTTTGCTACCGTTGTAAAATGGGCACCAGAGCCAAATAACAGGTAAACTTTTAGATGAATATATTATAATTAATATAAATTTGATGTGTAGTTTGATTTTAAATGATGAAACAAAGGTGCCGTCAAGATTTATGCGCAAAAAGATTTGCAGACTCCGGCCGAATGAGGTCAGCCGGCAATAGAGGCGTCGTCCAGAGCCGTCTCCAGGTGCTTCGTGTTCATGTATTTCTTGCTGCCCCACTGGGTGTCCGCCACATGGCGCAGCCTCACACAGACCAGCATCAGAGCAGAGTTCCCATCCGGGAACGTCCCCACCACGCGAGTCCTGCGACGGATCTCACAGTTCAGCCGCTCGATCACATTGTTTGTGCGGATACGAGTCCAATGCTCGCTTGGAAAGTCGCAGTAGATCAGTGTTTCTTCAATACCGTCCTCCACTTTCTTCGCTGCTTCTTTCAGCTTCATCGCTTTCAACTCGGCAACGACAGCCTTTGCTTTTTCACGGGAGGCATTTTTACTCTCCTGCGCATGGATCGCCTTAAGCATTTTCGCCACAATTTTGACCTTGGATTTAGGCACAACAGAAAAAACATTGCGGTAGAAATGTACAACACAGCGCTGGTATTTGGCATCCGGAAACACTTCTCCCACAGCTTCCAACATTCCCATACACTTGTCGCCAACGATGAGCTTCACTCCGTCCAGACCACGTCCACGAAGCCACTGGAAGAAGCTGACCCAACTGGCCTTATCCTCTTTCATTCCTTCAGCAGCTCCTAAAACCTCACGGAAACCATCCTCATTCACGGCAATTGCCACCAGAATCGCTACATTTTCATACTCTCCGCCCCAGTTGCGGCGCAGGTAGATACCATCCACGTAGACATACGGATATCTGCCGCCCTGCAAGGGACGGTTCCGCCAATCTTCGATGTGGACATAAGCTTTTTATTCAGATCACTGATCGTAGATGGAGACACCTTGCTGCCCCACAGAGCTTCGGTGATGTCCTCCACCCGGCGCACGGAAACGCCTGCCAGATACATCTCGATGAGAGCCTCCTCCACGCTGCTCTCACGGCGGCGATACCTCTCGATGATTGCAGTTTCAAAGGACACGCCCTTGAGTCTCGGCATATGGAGCGTACCGTTGTCGGATGTTGTGGTGAGGTTACGGTCATAGTGACCGCTGCGGTAGCCCTGACGAGCCTCATTACGCTCGTAGCGAGCAGCCTGCGTCAATGACTCCGCTTCTTTTTCCAGCAACTCGTTCAGCGTCTCTTCTACGCTTCCGCGAACTAATTCTTTGAGCTGCCCCTTGATAATTTCCTCATTGCTGTACAATTTTCTCGGACATAGTTTGCTGTCTCCTTTCAGAATGGTGTCTCGCAACTTCATTCTACCAGAGTCTGCAAACTATGTCTTCTCTTATACCTTTTTCTTTTTGCGCAACTTACTGTACCTTATCGCTTCCTCATAAATTTGCCTAATATGCAGTTTCAAACATCTATTGAATCCTGCACTCTAAGATTCGGTGAAAGCAGACCTCATTATATACGCATTTTGTGAACATGAAATAAGGGGCGGCATCAGCTTAGCTTATTACAAATTAGATTGACAAATTGAAATAAAAGGGGCATAATAGCTTCAGTATTTCAAGTACAAAGAAGGAGGACACTTCATTGGACAACCGTGCAGGTCATCTAGTAACGAACTTGTCTGGGGAAATGGCATATAAATCGTTTGTTCCGACACCTCTGCCGCCAAAACCGTCCATCGAGCTGACGGAGGATATGATCAACCTTTTGATAAAAGCCAATTCGCAGCTTGCTGTTTTGGAAAGTATTGCGACACGTATCCCTAACGTTGAACTGTTCGTATCGATGTATGTTCGCAAAGAAGCTCTCATGTCCTCCCAAATCGAAGGTACGCAAGCAACGCTTGAAGATGTCCTTGATCCAATGATAGGAGCCAATACGAACCGCAATGTGGCAGATGTCGTCAATTATATTAAGGCTACCGAATTTGCTATTAAGAGACTGAATGACCTTCCGCTTTGCAACCGGCTGATCAAAGAGACACATGCTGTCCTTATGGAAGGCGTTCGTGGGCAGGAAAAAAGCCCTGGAGAATTCAGACGCTCACAGAACTGGATAGGCGGTCAAGGCAGCACATTGAAAAATGCGAGATATATTCCGCCGTCTCCCGACGATATGATCGAAGCCATGTCTGACTTGGAAAAGTACATCAATGCAGATGACGAGCTTGATGCGTTGATTCGGGCAGCGCTGATCCACTATCAGTTCGAGACAATACATCCTTTCCTTGACGGCAACGGTCGAGTTGGACGCTTGCTTATTACTCTGTTTCTGATGGAGAAAAAAGTGCTCTCCACACCAGCTTTGTATATCTCATATTTTCTGAAAAAGAACCGTGTGGAATACTATGACCGCATGACAGAGGTCAGAGCAAAGGGAAACTATGAGCAATGGGTGACATTCTTTCTTCGGGCGCTCTTGGAATCGGCAGAAGACGCAACCACAACGATTGATAAGTTGATCGCGCTGCACGACAAAAACGCTGCTGTCATTTCAGGCATGGGCCGCGCTACGAAGAATGCAATGCTTGTTTTTGAGTATCTTGAAGCAAATCCAATCATCGAGATTCGCAAGACTGCGGAAGCGTTGTCGATCACATTCAATACTGCTTCAAGTGCGATAAAGCGGCTTACCGATGCAGGAATACTTGTGCAAACAACAAATGCAAGCAGAAATAGGACTTTTGCTTATGAGGACTATCTCAGTATTCTGCGTAAGGGTACTTGAGACAACGAATATGTTCTTATCGAAATAAGAATGGTGTGCATAGCCTGTCCGCAAAATTGGCTGACCCTGCCAAAACAAATCAGTCCACCAAAGGTGGGCTGATTTGTTTTGCCTTCTAGAAATAGTTGGGGCGGAGCTAAACAAAAAGGTCAAATTCGCACATATAGGGTGTTCTTCTGGTGAGGGACGTGGTATACTCGTCTCAACAAATCGGAAGTTGTGGAGGTAAGTTATGAAAATTGAACACGTTGCTTTGTATGTAAATGATCTGGAAAAGGCCCGCTGTTTCTTTATGAAGTATCTGGGCGCGAGATCAAACGAAGGCTATCATAATCTGAAAACAAACTTCCGCTCCTATTTTCTCTCGTTTGATGACGGCGCACGGCTTGAAATTATGAACAAGCCGGAAATGCCCGATTTTCCTAGGGAACTTGCCCGCACGGGGTATGCGCATATCGCATTCAGCGTGGGCAGCAAAGAAAAGGTTGACGTTTTGACCGAGGAGCTGAAAGCTGACGGCTATGAAGTTGTCAGCGGTCCCCGGACAACAGGAGATGGCTGCTACGAAAGCTGTATTGTTGCAATCGAGGGCAATCAAATTGAAATTACGGTTTGACTGGGATTAATCCCAGCTTGCTGCGCTCATCCATAGCGGGGCTCGAGTGCAGCGTAATGTATCACGAAATAAAGGGGTTATAGCGAATTCCCATTTTCGCAATAACCCCTTTTTGCAAGCCCCATTCAGCGCTCATTTGAATTTCACTTTGGGCTTATAGAACTCAAAGATGACGGTGTCGCGTCCAGCCTCGTTGCGCGGCTCGTGCGACGTCCAGCCGACGCGCATTGCGCCCATGTACTCGCTCAGCCTGACGGAGAGCGGACGGAAGCCGATGCGGTAGGCGATGAACTGCGGCCTGGCGAGAAAGTTGAAGAGCGTATGCCCGAGGGCGTAGGCCGTGGGCGCGGAGAGCGTATCCGCGTCATAGCGGCGCATCGGCTGGGCGAGCTGCCCGCGCAGAAGATCCTTCGCGTGGAACCTGAACCACGCCACGATCATCGGGTTGAAGCTCTCGATGCAAATGTCGCCGTTGTAGTTGGATATGATCTCATAGGTCTTTTCACACAGCTCGCGGTTGCGCTTGCCGTCCTTGAGCTCGCATATTATCGCGCTGCGGCAGCGCACAACGTCCAGCACCTCCGTGAAGAGGGGGATGGTCTGGTCAGTGCCGCAGAGACGCAGCTCGCGCAGCTCGCTGAGCGTAAGCTCGTCCACGCGCACGTGCACGCCGCATACGCGGTCGAGCGTGTCATCATGGAACACAACGACCTGCCCGTCCTTGGAAAGCTGCACATCCAGTTCAATGCCGTAGCCCGCCTCGGCGGCGAGACGGAATGCCTCCAGCGAGTTCTCCGGCACGCTCTTGTCGCGGCTGTGCAGACCGCGGTGGGCGCAGTTCGTGCCCATGAAAGGCGCTCTCTGACGCTTCGTGGACGAGCCGGGGGCGATAAGGAAGAGCGCGGCACTGCCTGCCGCCGCGCCTATGAGCGCGCCGCGGAGCGCGGCGTGCGCTGCACGTTCAAAGTAATCTCTCATTTTGTTACCTCCGTATATGTTGGTACAATAAAGTTGACCTCTTGCCTCATACGTTTATTTTACCACCGAATCGGGGTGCAGTCAATTTCCCGCAGAAAATTATATAAAGTTCAAAAGTGTAATAAAAAGGAGCACCGTGTAAACGGCACTCCTTTTTAGTCATTATCAATCATCGTCGCCGAGGGCTTCAAGACCCACGACGTTTTCGATCTTCTGCGCCTTGATGTTCTTCACGAGCAGCGAGAACACCGCGAACGAGCAGAGGATCAGCACAGAGGCGTACACCGGCAGTGCGCGCCACGCGCCGGTCGCGTCAAACACAAAGCCGAGGAAGATGGGCGTGACGGTCTGGGCGGACATGCTGGCGGTGTAGTAGTACCCGGTGAACTTGCCGATCTTCTTCGACGAGCACAGCTCGACGACCATCGGGAACGAGCAGTTGTGCACCAGCGCCATACCGAAGCCCTTTATCGCCCACACCGCGTACAGCAGCGCCGGGAACGCATACTCCCCGTGCGCGCCGGTGACAATGCCGGTTGGCGCGACGAAGCACATGATGATGAGCCCCACAAAGCTCAGCGCGAGGCCGGAGGCGATCGTCCACTTGCGCCCTATCCTGTCGGCAATGCCGCCGGCAATGGCGAAGCCCAGCACGCTCGCAAGGCCGCCGGCGATGGTAAGCACCATGGTGGCGCTGGAGGAGGAGTTGAGGTAATAGATAACGTAGTTGCCGATATAGGTGCCAATGGCGTTGTCCGCCATGAACCACAGGAACTCCGCGCCGAGAATGGCGAGGAGCATGTTGCGGTTCTCTCTGGACATGGGCTTGTCGTCGTCAATGGGCGTGGCGACGGCGGCGAGACGCTCGCCCTCCGCCATCTCGTCCTTCATCTCCTCGGCGATCTTGTTCTCTTTAACCGTGAAGAACAGCACCAGCGCCGAGATGACCATCAGCACCGACGCGATAATGAACGGCAGCTCAATGATCCACACCTTGCGCGCCTCGTCCGCGGCGTTGATATAGTCGCTGAGCTTGAGGAAGATGCCGAGCACCGTGGCGAACGCTCCGCCAAGGTAGCCCATGATGTTTATGATGCCGTTTGCCTTGGCGCGCAGGGGCTTGGGCGTGATGTCCGGCATGAGCGCGACCGCGGGATTACGGTACATCATCATGAATATCAGCACGACGGCCATCATGCGACCATGCCCGCGATATTATTATAGTGGAAGAACAGCGGATGAACGGGAACGCGACAGCCGCGACGAACGTACCCGTGAGGATATATGGCATGCGCTTGCCGATGGGGGTGACGGTCTTGTCGGAGAGGTTGCCGAAGATGGGCAGCAGGATGAGCGCGGCGAGGTTATCGCACGCCATGATAATGCCGACGAGCCACTGCACCTCGAGTATCTTCGCCGGATCGCCGGCCTTCAGCTCCGCAGAGGAGATGCCGTACATGCGCCGGGCAAAAATGTCCGTGAGGAACGGGGCACCAGGAGTCATACACCTGCCAGAGAAGCAGGATGCCGAAGAACGCAAAGCCGATAAGGAACGTGCGCCTGTAATTTAGCTTCAGACCGCCGTTTGATGATGTTTTCATTTGTCGCCTTTCTTTTTGGCGGCACCGCATAATACGTCTGCGGCACCTGGCGGATAATTTGCGCTCTGATTTAGTCACTTTTCTTGAAATACACAAAGTATTCCTGCAAAAAGTGCCGTCACCAGAACACAAATTCTCTCGCCATCTGCTCTTGACGTATTGTGCGGAGCTGCCACTCCATTATTTTTATTATTTCTAACGATGTTTACTTGTCGCACTCGGGCATGAGTTCGTCCGACACGATGCGCAGCATCTCATCGAACTTCGCGATATCCTCCGGCGAGAAGCGCTTGACCATGCGCTCGGTCACGGTGTTCTCGTAGGAGCTGAGCAGCCCGATGTATCTATAATACTTCTCAGAGAGAACGAGGTGATATTCGCGCCGGTCAAGCTGAGAGTTCTGCCGCTCGATATAGCCCTTTTTGATGAGGTTGTTGACCTTATAGGTCGCGTTGGACTGGGAAATGTTCAAAAGTCCGCAAACTGACCGACGGTGGGCGTGCCGAGCATCTGTATGACCTCCAGCGAAAACGCCTCCATCGCCGAAAGCGACCCGTCCCTCCTCACGCACCAGCTCGAACACCTTGCGGTAAAACTGGAGCTTGAATTTATCGTATACCTTGCTGAAATTCTCTTTGTAGCATGGCGCTGTCCTCCTGCTCTGACTAAATAAACATTCTATCAAAAATTGAACGTTTTGTAAACAGAAATGCTGAAAACAGGACGAAACTTTTAAAATGTACAAAATGTGAATTTTAGAAAACTGAGCGGGTGAAACTATTGACATTGAGAGGGCGAAGTGATATATTAGCACTTGAAAGCAGAGAGTGCTAACAGTCCGGGCGGCTGAGTGCTAAAGAGCCGGGGGCGCAGGAAGAGAATGCGGGTAGGAAAATGACCGTCAGCGAGAGGGAAAAAGAAAATACTTGCGGCAGTTGTGGACGAGTATATCCAGACCGCGGAGCCGGTCGGCAGCAAGGTCATTGCCGAGCATGCCGGGCTTGGCTGCTCGTCGGCGACGATACGCAACGAGCTGGCGGAGCTGGTGAGCATGGGCTACCTTGAGCAGCCGCACACCTCTGCCGGGCGTGTCCCGACACCTAAAGGGTACAGGATGTACGTGAACGAGCTGATGGAAAAGCAGCGCCTGAGCATGGAGGAGACGGAGGAGCTCAACCGCCGCCTCAACGCAAGGCTTCAGGAGCTGGACGTGACGATCGACAATGTGTCCCGTCTCGCCTCGCAGCTGACCGATTACCCCGCGCTCGCGCTGACAACGCGCTCGGCAGTGACGATAAAGCGCTTTGACATCATCTATGTTGACGCGAACACCTTCATCATCGTGGTGATGCTCTCAAATAACACCGTGCAGAATAAGCTGGTGCACCTGCCCGTCTCCGTGACGGAGAGCATGATGAGAAAGCTCTCATCGCTTTTCAACGCGAGCTTCACGGGCGTGAGCGAGGGACAGATAACCCCGCTGATGATAAGCGCGGCGGAGCGCGCGGCGGACGACACCATGGGCGTCACCTCAGTCATCGCGGCGTTCGCTATCGAGGTGCTGACCGACGCGGATAAGCCCTCGGCGTTCGTAAGCGGCGAAAACCGTCTGCTCAACCAGCCGGAGTTCCGCGACCCGGACAAGGCGCATTCATTGATGAACTACCTCTCGAACGGGGGCTATGTCCTCCCGCCGGAGGAGGAGCTGATGAACAGCGACGAGGTGCGGGTGCTGATAGGACCGGAGAATGTGGCGGAGGAGCTGAAAGGCTCGAGCGTTGTGGTGGCAAGCTACGACGCGGGCGACAATACCCGCGGGCTGATCGGCATCGTCGGACCGACGCGAATGGATTATTCCGCGGTAGCGGCAAAGCTCAGCGCACTGGCGGCAGGGCTGTCGCGCAGACTCGGCGGGGGCGAAGCGCCGCCGGAGGGACTGCACAATAAACTGATAATCAAGGGAGATGAACCAAATGAGCACAGATAAGAAAGCAAAGGACACCGCGGCTCAGGCGGAGAACACCGAAGAGATAAAAGACGACGTCAAGACCGAGGAGATAAAGTCCGACGAGACCGCGCCCGAGGATGCCGAGGCGAAAAAGCCCGACAAGAAGAGCGCGAAGAAGGAAAAGAAAGAAGAAAAGACCGAGGAGAAAAAGGAAGCGGAGGCAGCCGAAAAGGTCATAGACACCGCGATGGCGGCGCTCAACGACAAGTATCTGAGGCTGTGCGCCGAGTACGACAACTTCCGCCGCCGCTCCCAGAAGGAAAAGGACAATCTCTACGGCGATGTCAAGGCCGACACGCTGTTGAAGTTCCTGCCCGTGTACGATAATCTTGTCCGCGCGCTCAACACCCCGACAGAGGATGAGGCGTACAAAAAAGGGCGTCGAGATGATAATGACGCAGTTCAACGCCACGATGGAAAAGCTCGGCGTGACGCGGATAGAGAGCCTCGGCGAGAAGTTTGACCCCGCGTTCCACAACGCCGTGATGCATGTGGAGGACGAGGAAAAGGGCGAGAACGAGATAGTTGAGGTCTTTCAGGAGGGCTTCAAGCTCGGCGACAAGGTCATCCGCTTCGCGATGGTCAAGGTCGCAAATTAATTCAGGCTATTACCGCACGGCGGTTTTAGTATATATTCAATTTAGTATATTCAAGTCACATATACAGGAGGAATAAACAATGAGTAAGATTATAGGTATAGATCTTGGTACTACCAACAGCTGTGTTGCCGTCATGGAAGGCGGCGAGACCGTCGTTATCCCCAACGCTGAGGGCGCGCGCACCACTCCGTCCGTCGTCGCGTTCGCAAAGACCGGCGAGCGTATGGTCGGCCAGGTCGCCAAGCGTCAGGCCATCACCAACCCCGACCGCACCATCTCCTCCATCAAGCGTGAGATGGGCTCGAACTACAAGGTGAACATAGACGCGAAGTCCTACACCCCGCAGGAGATCTCCGCGATGATCCTCCAGAAGCTCAAGGCCGACGCTGAGGCTTACCTCGGCCAGACCGTCACTGAGGCTGTCATTACCGTCCCGGCATACTTCACCGACGCGCAGCGTCAGGCGACGAAGGACGCGGGCAAGATCGCGGGTCTTGAAGTCAAGCGTATTATCAACGAGCCGACCGCGGCTGCTCTGGCTTACGGTCTGGATAAGGAAAAGGCCGATCAGAAGATCATGGTCTACGACCTCGGCGGCGGCACCTTCGATGTCTCCGTCCTTGAGATCGGCGACGGCGTTATCGACGTTCTCGCGACTGCCGGCAACAACCGCCTCGGCGGCGACGACTTCGACGAGTGCATCACCAAGTACCTCGTTGAGGAGTTCAAGAAGAGCGACGGCGTTGACCTCAGCGGCGACAAGGTCGCAATGCAGCGTCTGCGTGAGGCGGCGGAGAAGGCAAAGGTCGAGCTGTCCGGCGTGACGACCTCCACCATCAACCTGCCTTACATCACCGCTGACGCGACCGGCCCCAAGCACCTTGACATCACGCTTACCCGCGCGAAGTTCAACGAGCTGACCCATCACCTCGTCGAGAAGACCAGCGGCCCTGTCAAGCAGGCACTGTCCGACTCCGGCCTCCAGCCCAGCGACATCAACAAGGTGCTGCTCGTCGGCGGCTCCAGCCGTATCCCCGCCGTGCAGGAGATGGTCAAGTCCCTCATCGGCAAGGAAGGCTTCAAGGGCATCAACCCCGACGAATGCGTTGCCATCGGCGCAGCAATCCAGGGCGGCGTTCTGACCGGCGACGTTGAGGGCATAGTCCTCGTCGACGTCACGCCTCTGTCCCTCGGCATTGAGACCCTCGGCGGCGTGTGCACCAAGCTCATTGAGCGCAATACCTCCATCCCCACGAGAAAGAGCCAGGTGTTCTCCACCGCGGCAGACAACCAGACCTCCGTTGAGGTCAACGTCCTGCAGGGCGAGCGCGAGATGGCCGCTTACAACAAGAGCCTCGGCCGCTTCCATCTGGACGGCATCGCCCCGGCACGCCGCGGCGTTCCTCAGATCGAAGTCACCTTTGATATAGACGCCAACGGCATCGTCAACGTCTCCGCAAAGGATCTCGGCACAGGCAAGGAGCAGCACATCACCATCACCGCTTCCTCCAACATGTCCAAGGAGGACATCGACAAGGCAGTCAAGGAGGCCGAGATGTACGCGGCAGAGGATGCAAAGCGCAAGGAAGAGGTCGACGTCCGCAACCAGGGCGACCAGATGGTCTACCAGACCGAGAAGACCCTCAGCGAGATGGGCGACAAGCTCGACCCCGCCGACAAGAGCGACGTTGAGGCAAAGCTCGCCGCGCTCAAGAGCGCACTCACCGGCACCGACACCGCGGCCATCAAGACCGCGACCGAGGAGCTGACCCAGGCGTTCTACAAGGTGTCCGAGAAGATGTATCAGGCGGCTGGCGGCGCGCAGGGCGCGGGCTTTGATCCCAGCCAGACAGCCGGCGGCGCACAGGGCGGCGCAGATAACGGCGGTCAGGACTACTACGACGCGGACTACACCGTTGTCGACGACGACAAGAAGTAATTCCAAGGTTACACCCTTCTAAAGTTTCCATGCATTGAGGCGAGGAGTTTTCCCCGCCTCAATGGCGCGTATTCCTACGCGAGATCGGAGTATATATGGCAGCAGAAAAACGTGATTATTACGAGGTGCTTGGCGTCAGCAAGGACGCCTCCGCCGACGACATAAAAAAGGCATACAGAAAAGCCGCAAAGGAGAACCACCCGACCTTCACCCCGGCGACAAGGAGTGCGAGGAGCGCTTTAAAGAGGTCAACGAGGCCTACGAGGTGCTCTCCGACGAGGAAAAGCGCAAGAAGTACGACCAGTTCGGTCACGCGGCGTTCGACCCGAATGCGGGCTACGGCGGCGCGGGCGGCTTCGGCGGGTTTGGCGACTTCGGCGATCTCGGGGATATCTTCGGCAGCTTCGGGGATATTTTCGGCTTTGGCGGCAGTCAGCGCGCCAACCCCAACGCCCCGCGCAAGGGCGACAATATCCGCACCAGCGTCAGCATCAGCTTTGAGGAGGCGGCGTTCGGCTGCGAGAAGGAAGTGACGATAGGGCGCGTGGAGACCTGCCCGGACTGCAAGGGCTCGGGCTGCCAGCCCGGCACGACGCCGGAGGTCTGCCCGGACTGCAAGGGCACAGGTTCCGTCCGCACCACGCAGCGCACCCCGTTCGGCATGGTGCAGTCCAGTTCGGCGTGCTCGAAGTGCCGCGGCACGGGCAAGATCATCCACCAGCCGTGCAAGACCTGTAAGGGCATGGGCGCGATACGCCGCCAGCATAAGGTCAAGGTGACAATACCCGCCGGCATAGACGACGGGCAGGCCATCTCCCAGCGCGGCAAGGGCAACGCCGGCGTGAACGGCGGCCCCGCGGGCGATCTTCTCGTGAGCGTCATTGTGCGCCCGCACGCGCGCTTTGAGCGCGACGGCAACTCCATCCTCCTTGAGCAGCCCATATCCTTCGCGCAGGCAACGCTCGGCGCGGAGATCGAAGTGCCGACGCTCGACGGCAAGGTGAAGATGAACATACCGGAGGGCACGCAGCCCGGCGCGACGTTCCGTCTGCGCGGCAAGGGCGTGCCGTATCTGCGCGGCTCGGGGCGCGGCGACCAGTTCGTCACCGTCACCATCGCCGTGCCGAAAAACCTCACCGGCTCGCAGAAGGAGCTGCTGCGCCAGTACGCGGCGAGCACCGGCGAGCTCGACGGGGTCAAGACCTCAATATTCTCAAAGAAAAAGTGATATTAGAAAAACAGCGTCTGTCCTGACGAATGCCGGGGCAGACGTTTTTCTATAAAAATTTCCGTTTTAGCGCAACATTCTGAGGTATACCGTGCCTTTATAGATGAGAACAAAACCAGAACACGGGGTGAGACTATGATCCGGGACACCGACATAATCGATCACTATTGGCAGCGCGGGCGGGCGCATCACGTTCAACGGCTATACGGATTCTCCCGAGGCACGCGCGGCGGACGAGTGGCACGATTACAAGGCGGAATATTACGCGCGGCGCTTTGCCGAGAGTGGCGTTATAGGGGACGAAGATACCTCTTGGACGGAGGAGAGCCCGGAGCTTGCCGCGGCGGAGGCGAACTACGGCGCGCTCGAGCGGGAGCTGGCGGAAAAGCTCGTGGAGATCGCGGAGCGGTACGACCTCAGGCTGCACGAATGGCAGACTTCTGTGCTGACGGATGCGGACTTCCGCGACGCGGCAGGGCTGACCGACGGCTTTTTGACGGCAGAGGGGTTCACAGCCAGCTCCGGCACGATATACGAGGACGGGTCGTTCACATATAGTCTCCGCACGCCCGCGGCGGAATGGGAGGCGGGACGCGTGCTTTTGTCGTGCTGCCGTGCGGGAACGCTGATGTGCTGGACACCCGCGCTGCACGGCGGCTGTGACTATGCCGAGTGGACGTACACCAACAAGAACGGGCAGGAGCTGTGCCTTGCGATAAGCCGCGTGAAAGAGCGCGCGGCGGAAGAGTTCATGCCGGACGATGATGCGTACTGGTTCGGGGTGGCGTATGTCGGCGGCATATTTTACGAGGAGAACGGCTGGTACGTGAGCGCCGTGGGCGGACTTGCGAGCGGCGATGACCGCGCGGCGCTGGAGACGCTTGCCGACAGCGTGGACTTCTCGGCCTGCTGCACCGGCGAGACGAACATTGACCAATACAGAGAGTATAGAGCGCATGAGCTTGCAGACAGCACGGCGCTGAGCTACGCGGAGTTTCTGGCGGCGGACGAGGTGTGGGCGCTGAGAGAGTTCAAGCAGAGGTACAGCGAGAACTGCGGCCAGTGGTCGGAGCAGGTGCAGGGCTGGTACACTCCGATGGATATAAGGCTGGCGGTCCCGGGCAATATGGACGAGGCAACTGCCGCCGTGCGCGACGAGATATGCGCGAAGTATGCCCTCACCGCGCCGGAGAGTGCGGAGGAGTACAGTTCAGCGGACGAAATCGCGCTCGCACACATCGGGCAGCAGAAGTTCTCGGACGCGGATTTGAGCATCAGATTGAGCTATGACACAGGCGCGTTCACGGCGTCGGGGCGCGCTCCCGCAAGCTTTGAGCTTGACTACATCAAAAAAGGGCAGCCTCTATATCAACACATGGTCGACGGCCTTCCGTTTCCTCGACGACGCGCCAAGCTGGATGTACAAAACGGCGAACGGCGACGAGGTGTGCATCGTCCTCGGCGGCTGGGGCTATGGCGGCGTACCGCATGGAGCGCCTTGCCGACAGCATTGAGTTTTCAAGGCTGAAAAAAAGAAAAAGAGAACAAAATCCGATAAAAAACGTCTGCACTATTAATGATAGGACAGACGTTTTTTCATCCCCGCTTAAGCTTTGGGTGCTAATATTGTATTTACAAATCCGCTATGGAAAAATGCGCGGAAAAATAGTATAATATAAATAAATTTATGCGCTTTTATAACCACTGACCTCGCAAAATCTGCCGATACACCGAGGTGCAATATGAAAAAGACCATTTCTGCCCTGCTTGCGCTCGCCGCGCTGCTGCTGTGCGCCTGCGGCGCACCCTCCGCGAGCGCGCCTACGCCGGAGCCGACCTCTGCCGCCGCGGATGAGCCTGTTGAGACCGCCGCGCCGAGCGTCAGCGCGCTCCGCTTCTACAAATCTACAGAAACGCTCAGCGAGGAGCGCGACGGCACAACGCTGTGCACCGTGACCTACCCTACGCTGTCCCTCTCTGACGAGGACGCGGCAGTCTACCCCGCGCTTGCCGCGGCGCTCGCCTCGCTCAACAGCGACGGCGCGACGAACAGTACCTCTGCCTATGGGCAGCTCCTCTCTGCCGCCGCGGACGATTATGACCGCCGCGCCGCGTCGGACGGCGCAGAAGAGGGCGGCGTGACCCCGTTTGAGATGTTCTACCGCTATGACGATCTGACGCTCCCGCGCGCCGACAGCCGCGCCGTCAGCATACTTTACAGCATGACAAGCTTCTCCGGCGGCGTACATGGCAATTACTATTATTACAGCACGAACCTTGACACCGCGACCGGGCGCGCTCTCTCTGTGGGCGACGTTGTGACCAACATGGCGCAGCTGCGCGCACTGCTGGAGACGGCGCTGAGGGACAAGTACCCCGACGCCGGGTTTGAGGTAATGGAGGACGCGCTCAACGCCTATTTCGCCGACCCCGCCTCCCTCACGTGGACGCTGGACTATCAGGGGATCAGCTTCTTTTTCAGCCCCGGTGAGCTCTCGGACTTTGGCGACGGGAAAATGTCCTGCTCCATACGCTTTGACGCATATCCCGGCATTTTCAGCGAGTATTACACCGCCGTGCCGCTCAGCTACGCCGTGCCGTTCACAGAGTGGCGGTGCATGGACTATGACCTCAACGGCGACGGAGCGGAGGACGACATACATATCGACCGCGAGTACGCCGACGACGGCGCGACCATAGAAAAGCTCACCATCAGCGTCAACGGCAGAGAGTACACCGCCAACACCCCGATGACCGACTGCGCCGCGTACACCGTGTGCATCAGCGGCGGCGCGAAAAGCTTCCTTTTCATCAGCGCGCAGAATCTCACGGGCTATGGGTATGTCAGCGTGTACCGCCTTGACCGCACGGGCGCGAGCCTTGTGGGCATGCAGTATGAGAGCAGCCTGTACGCCGCGGGGTACGCCTCCGTCTGCCCCGGCGTGCCGCTGCTGACCGATCCCGGATGCTTCATGCTGGGCACACGCATCCAGTATCTCGGCACGCTCACCGGCTTGAAGACCTACTCCATCGGTGTGGACGGCATGCCCGTGTCGACGGACGCTTATTATCAGCTCTACGGCGCGCAGCCGCTCACGCTCCGCAGCCAGCTCGTCACCGCGACGATCGACGGCGCGGGCAGCGGCACCTTTGCCGCCGCGACCTTCAGCCCCGGCACGCGGCTCAGCTTCCTCAGGAGCGACGGCGCGGGCGCGGTGGACATGTTCACGGACGACGGGGTGTACTGCCGCCTGTATGTCAGCGGCAAGCCCGGCAGCCAGAAGGTCAACGGCATGCCGGTGGAGGATATTTTCAGCGGAATAGTTTATTAAACATAGTTTGCTGAACAGATACCAATAAATAAACAGATAAAAAACAGAGGAGGTTCTGCCAATGAGCAAGCTCAGCTCCATGCCCGTGTCGGGCGTGATCGTCATTTTCATCATCGCCGTGCTTTTCGCCGTGTCGGTGATACTGCTTTTCACCGTGTGCGCGCGCTACCGGCGGCTCATCGGGCTCGTGTCCGACAACCAGACGTCCGGCAACGAATTTTTGCGCGCGGTGACGAACGAATACGCTGCGGCGTACAAGCGCTACGGCGTGGATGTGAACACCCCTGCGATAATCTCAACGCGGTCGCCGTGAAGCTGTCCGGCGCGCTTTTCTGCGAGCGGTTTTTGAATAACGCCGTGTCGCTTTTCGTCACACTCGGCCTCTTCGGCACGTTCCTCGGCCTGAGCCATTCCGTCGCCTCGCTCACCGAGCTTATCAGCTACAGCAATACCTCCGAGTGGCTCAGCGTGCTCGACAGTGTCGGCGGCGGGCTGATGAGCGCGCTGTCCGGCATGGGCGTAGCGTTCTATACGTCGCTCGTGGGCGTGGCGTGCTCGATACTGCTGACGCTGCTGCGCTCCGTTTTCAACCCGGAGACACTGCGCCAGCGCATGGAGACGCAGATAGAGCTATGGCTCGACCACACGGTCTCGCCCACGCTCACCACCGCCGCCGCGAAGGACGATGCCGCGCTCGTGCACCAGATGATCGACGCGATGAACGCCGCTGCCAACAGCATGGACCGCACGCTTCAATCGGCGAGCGACGAACTGGGCAAGACCATGGACACCGGGCGCACCTATCTCGGCGCGTTCAACAAGACCGTGGGCAGCTTCAACGACGGCGTGCGCGATTTTTCGGAGTTCAATTACAGTCTCCAAGGCACGGTGGAGCGCATGGACGTTGCCATCCGCGACCTTGTCACGGCTCTGCGCGCGCTCAACCGCGGCATTGAGAAAGGCGGCAGGCAATGAGACGACATTCAGCATCGCGCACCGATGCCCTTGTCGCCTCCAATCAGGGCGAGCAGGGCTTCTGGCCGTCATACGCCGACATGATGTCCTCCCTTGCGCTGATCCTCTTTTTCCTCATGCTCGTGGCGTATATCCAGAATCTTATCACCGGCAACGACCTGCAAAGCACGCAGGAAGTGCTTGCCGACACGCAGAGCCAGCTTGAGCTGACGCAGACGCAGGTCAAGGACGCGGAGCGGGAGCTTGCCTCCATCACGCTCGACCTCGACGCGGCAAAGCTCACGCTCACCGAACGCGAGCAGGAGATATCCGCGAAGGAGGACGAGATAACCGCGCAGCAGGCGCTCATCGCAAAGCAAAAGGACTATATGTCCTCCGCCGACGCGGAGCTGACCGCCATGCGCTCGCAGATGCAGACCATCGCGGTGCTGCGCCTCTCGATACTTGAGCAGATACGCGACAGCATCGTGTCCGTCATGGGCGATGCGTCCAAGGTCTCCATCGGCGACAACGGCAACATCATCCTCAGCGAGGGCGTGTTCTTCGACCTTGGCTCCTCGCAGATAAAGCCGGGGAGCGAGGCGGTGCTCAACCAGCTGTCGCAGGTGTTCACGGCGTTCCTCTCCGACCCGGAGAACGCCAAGTATGTCGACAGCATCGTCATCTCCGGGCATACCGACAGCACCGGCACGGCGGCGGAGAACCGCGTGCTCTCCACCGACAGGGCAAACTCCGTTCTGAGCTATATGCTCACCGCGCAGAACGGCGCGCTTGACGCATACGCGCAGTATTTCTGCGCCGCGGGCTACGGCGCGACGCGCCCCGTCGCAGATAACTCCACCGATGCCGGGCGCGCCTCCAACCGCCGTATTGAGATATCCATGATACTCAAGGACGAGACCGTGCTCGACATAGTCGACAGCTACCTTGCGCTGGAGCTGCCCGGCACCGACACCGCGGACGCGCAGACGGCAGACACCGCCGCCGCGTCCCCCTCACCGTCCCCGTCGGGGAAAAACTAAGACAGCAGAATAAAAAATGACCCGGTACCGCTATGGAGGCTTCTCCATAACGGTACCGGGTTTTCGCGCTTATACGGCTGCGGGGCGGTCACTGCCCATTATACCAATATATATAATATGTGCAGTCCGCGCCGGGGACGGCAGCGGCGAGCGTGTAGCCGTAGCTTTCCAGCGTGCACAGCTCCTCGTTGACGTTGGGGATGACGATGAACTCGCACTCCTCCTCGCGCGCCTTTTCGCCGGTCGTGTCGTAGTCGAGCGCGCCGTCGTCGTCATACATGAACTCTGCCTTGTGCTGGTACGGCGTGAGGATGAACGGGTCGTACTCGCGGCTCCAGAAGAAGAGGTTTTTCGGCACAAGCACGCGCTTCTCGCGCTCGCCCGCGATGTTATAGATGGTGTCGCAGACCTCTTTCGCGCCCTTGATGAGCTTTTCGGGGTTCTCCGCGCGCGAAAACGAGATGCCCGCGTGGTTGCCGTCGGAGACGAGCAGCAGCGTCAGCACCGCCGCGATGAGCAGCACCGCGCGCTTCCACCGTCCGCGCAGCGCGTAAAACGCGCGGATGACGCAGTACACTATCACGCCGCCGATAGGCAGCGGCCAGAATATGCGCACTACGCGCTCCGGGTCGAGCATGAACTTTATCATGTAATGTATAAAGACGGGGTTAAAGATGAAAACGCACAGCACGAGCGAGGGGTAGACGAAGTATTCGCGCGCGCGTCTGTCCTCCTCCGCCGGGGAGAGCAGCAGGTATATGCAGCAGATGACGAACGGGATGAACAGCCGCCCGTCGAGCGTGCCGAGGCGGTAGACCGAGGCGGTCTCCTCAACTATGACCTTAAGACTTTCAAGCATGATCTCTTCCCCCTCTCACAGCATGAAGTGCGCGCCCATGAGAGCGAGGCTCGGCGTGACGCTGAGCGCGAGCTTCCATATCGCGCCCCAGTCGCGCGTGCGTATCACGTACACCAGTCCCCAGCAGCCCAGCAGCATCAGCGAGACCTCCGCGCTGCTCGACGCGACCATGCACCCTGCGGCGTTGGCGAGGAATATCCCAATCCACAGCCAGCGGCGGCGGTGCGCGTCAGGCTCATTTTCAATGAGGAGGAAGAAGTAGAGCGCGAGCGGGCAGATGATGCTCGGTCCGAACGCCTTGCCCATCCACGGGTAGCATATCATCCACGTGTAGCGCAGGTTCATCGCCACGGCGCACAGCTCGTAAAATACGCTGAGCCCGGCGAGGGCGAACAGCGCCCTTTCGCGCTCGCCCTTGAAGAAAAAGAGCGCGAGGCGATAGACGACATAGTAAAAGAGCACGATGAAAAAGCCGGGCAGCACCGTGCGCATGAGCACCAGCACCGTCAGCGAGAACAACCGCGCGAACATCGCCCAGAAGAGCGGCCACGGCGAGAACACATAGGTCAGATATTCGCCCATATGCTCAAAGTAGTTGAAGGGGAAGCCCGTTGTGGGGTCGGTGCGCATGATGTCGTCAGTGTAGAGCGCGGTGTTGGCGAGACCGAGATACCATGCGTCGTCAATATTCCATGTGCCCGCACCGAACGTCGTGCGCGCGATCTGCCACGCCGCGACAAGCACGGCGGCGAGGAGGAATATCTTCTCCCGCTTGGAGAGCGCCTTGCGCTCCACAGGTGGCTTTGGGTGCTTGGAGTTGAGGAAGAAGCCCAGCAGCGCCGCCGCCGTGACGAGCACGAAGTACACCGCTGTCATGGCCGACAGCGTCCGCCCTATCACGAAAAACGGCAGGTACGCCACCTCAAAGAGCGCGAGCGCGGCGCACACGCCGAAAAGGTAGATGAAGCCGCGGTCAAACTCCCCCCGGTGAAAGAAAACATATCCCACGCCCAGCGGCAGCAGCACCAGCGCGCTGCCCAGCGCCAGAACGCGGATAACAGTCCACAAAATAGCTGACATGAAATGTCCTCCGGCTTTGGATTGGTTTGCGATGCAGAAAAATACCGAAAAATTATACCATACCAAGAGGGGTAAATCAATACGGGGGGAAGTCGCATTCACTCTTGAAAAGCGAATGCGGATAGACTATTATAATACAAGTATAAAAACAGGGAGGTGTGAGTACATGAGCCAAGCCAGAACACTGCGCCTTGCATCGTGCGGGGAGCTGGACATAGTCAAAACCTTTGAGTGCGGGCAGTGCTTCCGCTGGAACGCGGACGCCGACGGCGTATACCGGGGCGTGGTGCGCGGATACCCTGCGCGAGTGTGGGCGGACGCGGGAGATGTGTACATCCGCTCTGCCGCGCCGGAGGCGCTGTGGCGGGATTACTTCGACCTCGGGCGCGACTACGCGGAGATAAGCCGCGGCTTTGCCGGGGGAGAATACCTCGACGAATGCGTGAGATTCGGGCAGGGAATACGCATACTGCGGCAGGAGCCGTGGGAGGCGCTGTGCTCGTTCATCATCTCGCAGTGCAACAATATCAAGCGCATAAAGGGCATTGTCGAGCGCCTGTGCGCGGCCTACGGCGCTCTGGCGGAGCTGGACGGGGAGCGGTTTTATACGTTCCCGGACGCCGAGACGCTCTGCACGCTCCGCGAGGAGGATCTCGCCATGCTGCGCTGCGGCTACCGCGCGGCGTACATACTCTCCGCTGCCCGCGCCGTCACGGACGGCAGTCTGAACCTTTGAAGCGCTCAAAGAGTGCGGCTATGCCGATACGCCGGGCTTACAATGATGAGAGACAGATAAAAAAAAGAATAGCGAATAGGAGGAACCTGTGTTAAGGTTGAGTTGACGAGACAAAACCGAAAGGCAGGTGTACCCTATTCGCTATGAATAAGATAACACAAGACATGCGGTATAAGCAAGCAGTAATTGAGTATTCGATGAAGCACGGCGTTACGAAAGCCGCTATCCGCTACAAGACCAGTCGGCAGAATATCTACCGTTGGAAGAAGAAATACGACGGAGACATACACTCGCTGGCAGACCGCTCCCACCGTCCTCACAGTCACCCAAATCAGCACACAGAGGCTGAGATCACGTTGGTAAAGAATATGCGCCGGAGGAACCCACACGACGGCCTGGTAGTATTCTGGGTCAAACTTCGCCGACGCGGCTACACCAGATCTATCTCCGGGCTGTATAAGCTGCTGCGCCGGATCGGCGGTGCTCCGATCAAGCTGCCGAACCCGAAGTATATTCCAAAGCCTTATGAACAGATGCGGTATCCCGGTCAAAAGGTTCAGATCGATGTGAAATACGTTCCTTCTGTGTGCCTTGTTGGAGAAGCAGCAGAGGATGCTAAGGAGTGTGGCGGTTACTACTACCAGTACACCTTTATTGATGAATACAGCCGTTTTCGTTATCTGGAGGCTTTCAAGGAAAAAGACACATATACCTCCACCGTTTTCCTGAAACACGTAGTGGAGAAGTTCCCGTACGCCATAGAATGCGTTCAAACAGATAACGGATTTGAGTTTACAAATGAGATGGGGAGCAGCAGGAAAAAGCTGCCTACACTCTTCGAGAAAACGCTTGAACAGCTTGGTATCAAGCATAAGAAGATCAGACCGTTCACACCCAGACATAACGGCAAGGTAGAACGCAGTCATAGAAAAGACAACGAGGAATTCTATGCTTCTCATCGTTTCTATTCTTTTGACGATTTTGCAAAACAGCTTGCCGTCCGTCAAAGGCAGTATAATAATTTCCCCTTGCGTCCGCTCAACTGGAAGTCTCCTCGTGATATCCTTTTTTCTTTTCCTTCTTTGTAACTCATCATTGACTAACCTACAGAGCACGGGCGGCAGACAGAAGCTGTCACTTGACTTTGCCCGGAAATCTGTTATAATGGCGAAAATTTATACATATGGAGGTTACGGTATGGGTCTCAATGAACTCTATTCACAGCGTTTTGTCGGCGAGGGTCTGACGTTTGACGATGTGCTGCTCGTCCCGGCGGAGAGCGATGTGCTCCCGGCGGATGTCGATCTCCACGCAGCTCACAAAGCGCATCCGGCTGAACGTGCCGGTGATGAGCGCGGCCATGGACACTGTGACGGAGTACCGCATGGCGATCGCGATCGCGCGCGAGGGCGGCATCGGCGTCATACACAAGAACATGAGCATCGACACGCAGGCGGAGCAGGTGGATATGGTCAAGCGCTCTGAAAACGGCGTTATAACCAACCCGTTCTCCCTCGGCGCGGACAACACCCTCGGCGACGCGGACGCGCTCATGGCGAAGTTCCGCATTTCTGGCGTGCCGATAGTCGACGCGGACGGACGTCTCATCGGCATCATCACGAACCGCGACATGAAGTTTGAGACCGATATGAGCCGCCGCATCGACGAGGTCATGACCAAGAACGACCTCATCACCGGGCTTGAGGGCACGACGCTTGACGAGGCGAAGGCCATCCTCCAGAAAAACCGCATTGAGAAGCTGCCCATAGTCGACAGGAATTACCGCCTCAAGGGGCTTATCACGATAAAGGACATTGAAAAGGTGCTCAAGTACCCGAATTCCGCCAAGGACGCGGCGGGGCGGCTGCTGTGCGCGGCGGCCATCGGCGTGACGGCGGACGTGCTCGACCGCAGCGGCGCGCTCATTGACGCGGGTGCGGATGTGCTCGTGCTCGACAGCGCGCACGGTCATTCGGCGAACATCATGCGCAGCGTGGCGCGCGTCAAGGAGCGCTTCCCCGACATTCAGCTCGTCGCGGGCAACATCGCAACGCCCGAGGCGGCGGAGGCGCTCATCCGCGCGGGCGCGGACTGCGTCAAGGTTGGCATCGGCGCGGGCTCTATCTGCACCACGCGCATCGTCGCCGGTATAGGCGTGCCGCAGGTCACGGCGATCATGCAGTGCGCGGAGGTCGCGGACAAATACGGCATCCCCGTCATCGCCGACGGCGGCATCAAGTACTCCGGCGACATCGTCAAGGCGATCGCCGCGGGCGGCAAGGTCGTCATGATGGGCTCAATGCTCGCCGGCTGCGAGGAAGCCCCCGGCGATACCGAGGTGTTCCAGGGCCGGCAGTTCAAGGTCTACCGCGGCATGGGCAGCCTCGGCGCGATGCAGAAGGGCAGCCGCGACCGCTACTTCCAGCAGAACAACAAAAAGCTCGTCCCGGAGGGCGTCGAGGGACGCGTGCCTTACAAGGGGGCAGTGTCCGAGACGATATATCAGATGATGGGTGGTCTGCGCTCCGGCATGGGCTACTGCGGCGCGCATAACATCGAGGAGCTGCGCACAAAGAGCAAGTTTGTGCGTATAACCTCAGCCGGCCTCAAGGAGAGCCACCCGCACGATATCTACATCACCAAGGAAGCACCCAACTACACGATGAATCCGTAAACGAATCCGTAAACCACCGCTGCCCCGCGAAAATCTGCTGGATGATGGGAGTGTCCGGTATGGAGAGCCGTAGGAAGAAGAGAGGAATATTGCAGTCGCTGCTCGCGGCGGCAGGAGTTTGCCTGCTGACAGTGATCGTGGGCGCTTTTGCGCAGTTCAGCGTGCCGTGGCAGGTGCTGAAATGGGTGTTCCTCGCAGGTCTGATCGCCGCGCTGATCGCGTCGCGGCGCTCTATGCGGACTGTCCGCAGGGTATGCACAGGCATATGGGTGCTGTCTGCCGCGGCGCTGGCGGCGTTCGCGGTCATAACGGCAGTCTCTGTGCACCTGGCGAAATACAGCGAGACCGATAACGGCAAGCAAGCGCTGTATGCCGGGAAAAAGGTGATGCTCGTCGTGCCGCATCAGGACGATGAGATCAACCTCGCCGGGGGCGTGATAGAGGAATATATCCGCTACGGCAGTGAGGTATATGTCGTCTACGTCACGAACGGGGACTACCGCGTCCCCGCGGAGCAGCGCCTGAAAGAGGCGATAAACGCGCTCGCAGTGCTCGGCGTGGATGAGGAGAACATCATCTTCCTCGGCTACGGCGATGCCTGTACGGACAAAAACGGTGTGGCGCTCTATAACACGGATGAACAGCTCACTTCCAGAGCGGGATATTCATATACCTACACCTATGACGGACATCCGCCGTTCCGCGAGGGACGGGCGTATACGCGGCAGAACGTGCTTGAGGATATACGTGATGTTATCTTGGAGCACCGCCCCGACGTTATCTACGGCGTGGACTGTGATCTTCATCAGGATCACCAGCTCACGGCACTGATGTTCGACAGAGCCATGGGCGAGATACTGAGCACCGTTGACGGCTATAAACCGATCGTGTACAAGGGCTTTGCATACAGCACGGCTTACTATGCGCCGGGGGATTTTTATCAGCTCAACATAAAGTCGACGTTGCCGCCGAGCGGAGGACTGCGTTTTTTCGCGTCCGGAATATATGCATGGAGCGATCGTGTGCGTATGCCGGTGTCGGCGGGGTCACTGTCGCGCGCGATGATGTCGTCGCGGCTGTTCGCGGCGGCGCTTGAGCACCGGTCACAGGATGAAGCGGAAAGAGCGGGGCAGATAATAAACGGCGACAAGGTGTTCTGGCGGCGGGAGACGACCTCTCTTTGCTATGCCGCGCAGGTGACAGCCTCGTCCGGCGACGCCGCCGTGCTCACGGATTTCATGCTAGGCGACACTTCAAATGTGCTCGACGCGGCCAATAATGTCACCGGCATATGGCACAGCGACCCCGGCGACAGCGAAAAATCCATAACGGTTACATTTGATGAGCCGCAGACAATACGGCGCATAAAGCTATATGACGACCCCAGCCCGGAGAGCAACATCCTCGACGCGGTCATCAGCTTTGATAACGGCGACGCGGTGAATACCGGCGCGCTCTACGCACTTGGCACTGAGACGGTGATAGAGACGGAGGAGAACAATGTGCGCTCCTTCACGGTGAGCATCACCGGGTATGAGGGCGATGAGCCGGGTCTTACCGAGATAGAGGCCTATTCCGGCGCTTTCGACGCCGGGGTGAGCTTTGTGAAGCTCATGAACCGTGACAGCGATTTTGTGTATGACTACTACATCGACCCATCCGGGACGGAGCGGTTTTTGCTCTATGCCTACGGCTGCTCCCCGGCACTGGGCAGATATGAAATAAGCTGCACGGGGGATGACAGCTGCCGCGCGTACATCGACGGGGAGAGCATTGTTGTGGAATGCCCCGTCGGGAAAAGCTGCGAGGTCACTGTGACGGACGGCGTAAACTCCGACACCGCGGTTTTCCGCAACAGCGGCAGTGATGAGCTGCCGTATGCGATGAAGGCGGATAAGTATTTGCTTGAACAGAGATGGAATCTCAACGCGCAGGAAGCGATATTTCAGAATCTGATCAACAACTTTGACCAGGTTGCGCAAAACTACTGCAACATAAAGCTCAACGAGATACGCGAGAAGCTTGACTATCTCCGTTGGGGCATACACCGTGTGGGTGAGATAGTATTCGGCGCATAACAGTAAAACCAATACCGCCTCCGGCAGCGAAGAACTGCCGGAGGCGGTATTTATGTATCAGTTTATCATTATGTCACAGCGTCTGCGTTTTGGCGAGCCGGCGGTTTTTATACTCCGGCGCGCCTGTGACCTCGCGGAGTATATTGATGCCGTCGGGGATGGCGGCGGGCTCGGACGGCGGGCCGTAGACAAACATCACGGCCTTCTCACCGGAGAAGGGGTAAACGTCGATCTCCATGCGCTGCCCGTCGAGGTTGAAGCGGTACTTCGTCTTGCGCACGCTGTGCAGACTCACGTCGCCCTCCATCAGGTAGGCGACGTACTCCTTTCGGAGATGGGGCGCTCCGTTACCCAGCGCTGCCCGTCCTCGCCGATACGCTTCTCGGTGTAAAAATAGAGATATTCGCTGCCGCTGCGCTGCTGGCGTATGCGGCGCTCAACATTGGGCTTGGACGGCGTGAGGTATGTCTGCATCATGTCCACAGCCGCGGCGCCGAACTTATCCGTGAGCAGCGCGGTGTCTGGCATGGAGATGAGGTACTTGCGCTTTTCCGCCTGCGGCGCGGGCTGCCCGACGAGGGAGAAGACAGCACTCATCGCGCGGTTGAGCTTGTCGTCAAAATCAACGGAGTTGTCAATGATGTGCAGATTCGGGTGGCGGCTCCACGCGCGCAGTGTGCGCTCATCCATCTGCCGCGCGGTGTCGACGTCTTCATAGCGCGCCACGTTGCCGAAGTTATAGGCGAACTCCGCCCCCTTGGCACAGCTCACAAGATGCAGCACCGCGTCATAGCCGCGCAGTATCTCATCCTCGGTTTTGCCGAAGTGCGAGAGCGTGAGGGCGAACTGCTCGTCGCTGACATACGCCTTGTCGTCGAGCACGGCGCGGTCGTATATGATGAGCACGTTCTCCTCCGGCACGATCTCCGCTGCGCCGAGGGCGAGCTTTTCCTTGTGCAGCTGATCGGAGATGACGAAATACTGAAAATCCTCCATTGTCACGCAGCTGCCGAACGGCTTTATCCCAAAGCCGGAGATAAGCTCCGTCGACGTTTCCGGGACGATTATAACGCGCCAGCCGTCTTCGGTCTTGAACTCCTTGAGTATGCGGCTGATGAGTGTTGTTTTGCCGGCGGCGGGACCGCCTGTGAGCACGATGCGGACGATGTTTTTTGACATGTTCAAAGCTCCGTTCATGAGTTCTTTCGGTTATTTTACCATCCGGAACCGTTTTTTTCAATAAGCACTTCGCGGCTCTGCGCCGTCTGTGCGCGTGCGGAGGACACGGTGCGGTGGCGGGCGATACGGAAAAATGCACAATAATACCCGCCCTGCTGACGCGAAATAAGCGAAAATTGGGGGCATAGTGGGGGGAATAATAGGCGAAAAATTGCCCTCAATTTGCCCAAAAAGTGTACCGCAAGACTTGACGAAAAGCACAATAAGATGTATTATTTATAAGCGATTCTATTAACCTGTCGGTATGGGAGGAGCGGAATAAGCCGGGGAGATGCGGGCTTCGGTGCTGCTCTGAAAGACCGATGGGAGTGGTTACATAGAATGAGGAGGAACTTGTAAATGGGCATGATTCCTGAAGTTAAATGCCGCCGGTGCGGGGAGACGTTCTCGTCAATGCGCAGCCGCTGCCCCAACTGCGGCACGCGCAGAGTTACGCAGAGCTCCAGAACGCCCGGCACCACCCGGGGACAGTCAGAGGCACTGCCTCCTACGAGCGGGCGGAGACAAACACAAAATGGCAAATGATTTTCGGTTTGATATTGGTTGTAGCAGTTATCCTTGCGGTCATAGTCATGGTGTCGACGAGCCTTAACGGCGCAGATCAGGTGGAGACGAAGGTCACGCCGCCGGTCGCGGTGACGAGCAATGTCCCCAACATTGAAGCCGCGCCCACAGCGCCGCCGACCCCGACCCCGTCGCTGGAGAAGATAGATATCAAGAACTATGAGAACACGGTCACTGAGTTCACGATGCATCTGAGCCAGAATGAGGTCGTGCCGCTGACCGCCGTGCCGTACCCGCTGACGATCGAGGGTGTGAAGTTCACATGGTCCGTCAGTGATGACACGGTGCTCCAGCTCACACCGAGCGACGACACGCAAAGCTGCCAGGTCACTATTATCGGCACGATCGCCGGCGGCGTGAAGCTGACGGTGGAAGCCTTCGGTGTGCAGCAGACTGTCACGATCTACTGCGTGGATTAAAAACCCTGTGTTTGACTTCAAAGCAAAAAAGGGAGCGCGAGAGCGCTTCCTTTTTTGCACGTGCGGAGGAAAAGAGGCGCAAAAGAAATAAGCTGAAAAAAACTCTTGACAATTGGCCGCACATAGTATAAAATACCCCTTGCTTGAAACAAAAGGACGATTGGCGCAGCTGGTAGCGCATCCGCTTGACGTGCGGGAGGTCACAAGTTCGAGTCTTGTATCGTCCACCACAAAGTCCCGTAGAACTTCGGTTCTGCGGGCTTTTTTATTTGTAATAGACCGCTCGAACTTGTGACCTCGTGCGAAGCACATAGAGCGCGCAGCGCCGCGCGGATACGGCGGCGAAAGCCGGTCACGCACGCGACAGGCCGCCGCAAGTTCGAGTCTTGTATCGTCCACCACAGACCTGCAATTCTTATGCTATCCCGAGCAGTCCGTCAACCTTGCTGTGAAGTCCTTCCTCGACAGCGAGATTATCGAACTCAAGGAGCAGCCGGAAAACCGCAGGAATAAGGGAATAACCCTGACGGAAAAGGGACGAAAGCTGTGCGAGGAGGTCATTGAGCCGATGATACACGCCGAGGACGAGGCGTTTCTCGAAATGGGCGATGAGGAGAGCAGCGAGCTCGTGCGCCTCGTGCAGATGTACGGCGAGAGCTACTGCCGGAAAATGAAGAGCATAACCTGAGCAGATGCGGGGAAGCGGTATAGTAATAATCAACAAAATACCGCTTTAAAATTTGTTGTATAACTGCATTGACTTTGTGAAAAAGAGCGAATATAATCTGTTTAATAAACAAACTTTATTTATTAAAGAATCGTAGGATGTGCTTATGACTCATGTAGGGCAGCCCAAAATCTTAAAATGGTATAACAGTGATTTGGTAGAACGCCTTATCTGGGAAAACGGCGCGATAACAAAACCGGAGCTCGCTGCGGCCACAAATCTTAGTCTGCAAACCGTCAATAAGATTGTGGACAGGCTTGTGCAGGAGGGAAAGATACTTGAAGGCAGCACGCAAACCGGAAGCGGAGTTGGGCGCCCAGCACGTGTATACACTGCTAATCCTGATTACGGCACGCTTATCATGGTCTACTACGCGGATGGCCGGTGGATAGGTCGAGTTGTCAATCTTTTCGGGCGTGAGATTGCGTATGCGGAAAGACAGGCGGCCGAAGGAAAGAGCATAGAACTCATATATCAATTGATAGATGAGATCAAGCTTGGCGCGAAAAATGTACTTACGATAGGTCTTGGCATACCCGGAGTTGTCCTCTCCGATGGCAGAGTGACGAGTATTCCTGCGCTGGACGATCTGGACGGAGTGAATCCTGAAGCGATGCTACGTGAGAGGTACAATGTCCGTATTGTCGTGGAAAATGACGTTAAACTGATGACGGTGGGCTGGCGCACAAAAGAGCTAACATCCATACAGAATATGATGTTTATTTATGTGGAGGATCGTATAGGCGCGGGTGTGATTATCTCGGGACAACTCTATAAGGGCGTTGGCGGATTTTCCGGTGAGCTTGGATATATGCCATGTGTATCCGGAGGGACGGGAGACGCACTATATCATAATGGCGGTGAGTTGGAAAACAGCCTTGCTCGCGCGCGTGAGGAGGGGAACAATGAAGTGTTCTGCCGCCTTATTGGACAAACCATTGCGGAAGCTGCGCTGTCATCAACCCCGAAGCGGTAGTGATATA
>VOFG01001167.1_pt1 | contig 36001 bp, 39 predicted proteins | sample 5384171 | NCBI WGS metagenome assembly VOFG01 (sample SAMN12384726, study PRJNA508395) | human gut metagenome | isolation source: healthy gut F | host: Homo sapiens
TTCGTGTCCTTTCTTCTTTGAAAGCGTTTGATGGATTGGTTTCCGCTTACCGCGCTGCCGCAGTATCCGCAGCAGTCGCTTGCATTCGCGTGGTTGTCGCGTCACGGCTGAGGCAGGGGACAGCCGTTTGTGTGTGGTCTCCTGCTCGATCTCCTCGCCGAGCGTTTTGTAATTGCGGTGTTCAGCATTTGTTATGCCCACGGGTCTTCCGCCGCAGGAATACGGATGCCGCTGAGAATGCTGGAGTATTCCCAAAGGAACCATTCGCCGGTCGAGGCCTTCTGCCGCAGCTTCATGGGCCGCGGCGAATCTGCGCCCGCCGTTTTAAGGAACACACGCAGATAGCCCGGCTCCAAATCCTGCGGTCTGGGGTCTGCGAGCACGTTCAGCGCGTACGGCACCTGCGGCTGATACCCGTTTTCCGGCGTCGCGCCTTCAAAATACGCAAGCGGCAGATAGGGCTTGCCGCGCAGTCGGTCGCGCAGGAACTGAGCGTCATACGGCGTCAGGGCTTCGGGGCCGCGCAGAAGGTTCATTGCGGCAGCGCCGGCCTCCTTTATTTCGGTCAAACAGCGCCAGCGCGCACAGAAACAGGGCGCAGATGCGCTCTGGCTGCCGCCCCTCGGCGGCAAGCAGTTCAAATTCCGGCAGATTTTCCGGCATTTTTTGAATTAAGACCTGCAATGCAATCTCTCCTTATGCTGTAAAGTGGCGTTCCTCCGTATCGGGCCTCCCGGGTCCTGCGCGGCGGTTGCCCGCCGCGCTCCCCTGCGGTCAGAGATGCATCGCGCGGTAGAGGAAGGTCACGATCTGTCCGCGGGTGCAGTTCTCGTCCGGGCTGAAGGTCGTGGGGCTGGTGCCGTTCGTAACACCCACCTTGACCGCCCAGAACACGGCATCCATATAGTCTGCCGTCGCAACGTCCGTAAACGGATCCACGATCCCCGTCACCTCCGGGCTGCCCTTGCTGCGCCAGAGGAAGGTCACGATCTGCGCACGGGTGCAGTCGGCATCGGGGCTGAAGGTCGTGTTGCTCGTGCCGTTTGTAATGCCCTCCTCGACTGCCCAGCGCACGGCTTTTTCGTAGTAGCTGCCCGCCTTCACGTCCTTGAACGGCATTTGCGTCGTTTTCGGCTCGGGCTGCCCTGCGGCTCTCCACAGGAAGGTCACGGCATGTGCGCGCGTGCAGGTGCCGTCCGGCTCAAAATGCGTCGCGTCCACGCCGTTCGTAATGCCGTTGCCGACCGCCCAGAGCACCGGGTCGTAATAGTAGGCGCTCTCGGAAACATCGACGAAGGGATTTGTCGGCTTTGTGGCTGACTTGGCAAAGACGGCCTCGATGGTATGGTTGGCCGTGACGTTCTTGAAGGTGTACGACGTCACCGCGCCGACGTCCGCTCCGTCAACCAACACCTTGGACACGGCGTAGCCGACGTTCGGCTTGATGGCAAAGGTCTGATCCGCACCCTTCTTGACCGTAACGCTGCCGGAGGGCGTGATCGTGCCGTTGGCGCCCGCCTTGGCCGTGATAACGGGATCCTCCTGCACGGAGTTGCCCTCGGCGGTCATGGTTTCAGTCCAGAAGAACTTTTTCTCCCAGTCCAGCTTGCACGGCGTGTCGTTGAGGTAGAACTTGGCGCCCTTCGCGACCCCGACGCCGCTGATGTCATAGGAGACATAGATAAAGCACTGGTATTCGCAGCTCTCGCCGTCCGACGTTTTTCCTGCCTGGAAGGCAAAGGGCTTATCGGAATAGTAGAGTCCAATCGTCATAGCACTTCAGCCAATCGACGCGCTCGAGCTTCATGTACGGCGGCAGGCCGTCGATCTTGCAGTAGTCACTGCCCGGTGCGGGGCTTTCGCCTGCGACAGGTGCCTTCACGGACAGATTCAGGCTGGTCAGCTCGAGCCGGTTCAGCCAAAGGCCGCCCAGATTGGTGTCTGACTCGTCGTGCAGCTTATAGCATGCGCCGGCGCTGATGTTGTCCATGTCCATCCAGTTGTCGTTCCAAATGGCCTCCGCCCATGTTCCGGGCTTCCACTCCTCATTGGCATATTTCAGCGTTCCGGTGCCGCTGCGGAACACATAGCCGGGCTTTGCCTCGACCGTGCAATAGAGGTAATAGGGGGCGCCGGTCTCGTCGAGCAGCTCATCCGGCCACAGAAAACTGTCATAGATGGTAGAGCCGCTGGAGCTGACGTATTCGCTGGCCTTCTTGACGGTGATGGTGTATTTGCTCGGCTCATACGATTCCACATAGATGTCATTGACGCGATTATAATAGACCAGACCGCGCACGATGCCCTTTGCCTCGGCGATCAGCTCGCACTCCTGCGCCTCCACGCCGACGGCGCAGGTCTGGCCGCCGTCCGTGCTGTAGAGCCACTTTGCCGTGATGCTGTTCGCCCCGGCGACGTTGAATTTCGTGTCCTTCGTCAGATAGAAGCCTTTCTTCGCCTTCAGAACCACGGTCTTGTTGCGCACGGCTCCGTTATCCGCCCAGTTCACCTGACTTTTAACGGTGCAGTCTTCGCCCTCGGAGACGGTAATCGGGCTGTCGGTCGCGGCGGACGCGGCGATCAGGTCGCCGTCCTTCACCGTCAGCGTGACCTCGGGAATGGCGACATCGGTCTCCGACATCATCCGGTAGCGCATCAGGAACATATTGGAAGCGCCGCTCAGTCTCAGCGGCTCGCCGTCCTTATAAAGCTCAACGGTGATCCCCAGCTGCTGCACCTCCGTCTGGTAGCTATAGCTATTCACAGGGATAATCTGAAACAAGAGATTGTTATTGTAGCTGCTGGCGGTGACGGGATAATCCGTACCGTTGAGCGTGTACTTGATCTTCTGTCTGTAGCCTGCGTCCCTCATCGCCTGCGGCAGGGGGTTCCAGTAGAACTGGAGTCGCTTTTTTCGGATTGAGCGCGTACAGCGGAGCGCCGCTGTAGCCGCCCGTCACGTCCATCTGGTGCGGCACATAGGCCGGCGCACCGTTGACCTCCACCTTGACCAGACCGAAGGCGTTGGTGCAGACGTCGGTGTAGGCCGTGCCGCTGTAGGACGAGAAGGCGACGCGCTTATAGTCGTCAAGATTCTTGGTCGACAGGGCGATGAGGTACTCCTTCGAGACGGAGTTGGCCATGTATTCGGTCTTGACGTCCTTCTGACGGTAGATCAGGCGGGTCCGCTCGTCGGGACGAAGCAGAGCGGTCCTCTCCGGGAACATTGCGGCAAAGGCAAAGTTTTCCAGGGTCTGCTCGCTGCTGCTGAGCGCGAAATTCTCCGTGAAGAGGCCGCGGCCAAAGCTGCCGCCTTGGATGCTGATGGGGAAAGACCGCCCCAGCGTGATGGTCTCGCTGCCCTTTTTGACGACAATGCCGCCCTTGAATTTTCCGCCGTTGATCACGGCCTTCGGCTTGCTTATCCCGTCCGTCCGGGTGGCGTATGTGAAGCCGACCAAGCCCTCGAATTCGCCGCCGTTGAATTCGGCCTTGCAGTTGGACGACAGCAGGGCGGAATAGACATAGGGAATGCCGACCATCGGGGAGATGGCGTCGACCTTGCCGCCGTTGAAGACGACCTTCGCGTCGCCCTTGCCCTCGACGACGACGATGCTGTTTTTGGCAAGACCGTTATCGACGCCGATCCGCCCGCTGTTGAGCGTGAAGCTTCCGGTCTCGGCGAGGATCAGCACCTGCTTGCTGCTGGCCGTATTGGGATTGGCGTCGATGTAGAGCTTGCCGCCGCCGCGGCTGTCCTTGACCGACAGATCGCCCGTGACGCGGATGGCAGCCGGGAGCGGAGAGGTTCTGCTGAAAAAGGTCACGGAATATCCGGCGAGATCCAGTTGAACCGTTCCGGTCTGCCGGATGGATTTGGTATATCCCGCGCCGTCGTTCAGCTCGGCCGTTTTGATGTTGGCGCCGAGCTTCACATAGGCAACGCCGGAGCTCAGCGCAGAGCGGAGCTCGTCATAGGTCGAGACGACCATCGGGTCGCCCGCGTCCGTGCCGCTTCCCGCTGCGCTGACGGCGCCGGCTGCCGGGAACAGCGCTGCCAGCAAAACCGCTGCCAGCAGCAAAGAGAGCAGTTTTCTTCCGATTTTTTTTTCATCGCTTCCTCCTTGTCGTTGAGAGGCGCCCCGCGCATACGGCGCGTTCGGGCTGCCTCGGATGTTTGCGCCCCGCACAGAGCGGAGCGGACGGATGCAACCGGCCTATCGGCCGGGATACTGCGTCGGATTTCCTTCCCAAGGAGCGCGAAGCCGCTTCACGCCCTTTGGGAAAGGGGGCTTGCCGGACAGCAAGCCCCTCAAATGCCGGATTTCTCAGGCCTTGGCGTTGAGCGAAGCGCCGATGATGTAGAGCACCGGGAGCACCAGACCGATCAGAAGCGAAACGATGCTGAAATCGCCGTCGCCGGCGACGCTCAGCACAGTTCCGGCAACGCAGAGCACCGCGACGACGATGCCCCAAGCGATGCAGGTCTTGGCCTTTTCGGGCTTCTTGCAGTTGACGACGCCCAGAATGCCGGTGACCATTTCGGCAGCCGCGCTGACGATCATCAGAGCCGTGGACGCATAGAGCATCCCGCGAGCACTGCCGAGCACCGTCAGAGCCGCAACGCCGATGGCAACAATGATGCTCATGCGATGATGGACACCGAAGCGCCGATGATCATCAGAATGCCGGTTACCTTCCAGAAAGCCGCTGCCTTTTGCTTGTGTCTCCATTTTTATTCCTCCTAAAAGATATATTTGCGGAAATCCCGACGGATTCGGAACTTCCTTATAAACCGGCCGTTTCCGGCCGCTTTATCCGTTTTTTGAGCGCCCCGCCCGGTTGCGCTCCCCTTCCCGCTCAGAGCGTGTCGATCACACCCGCGAGGTAGGTCGGCGATACCGACGCATAGATGAAATTATCGACCAGCTGATCCTTCACCGCCTGCCGCACCTCGGCGGCAAGCAGCTCGTCTGCGTCCTCATCCACCAGAAGCAGAACCTTGCAGACCCAGCCGAGCTGCTTTACGGCCTGACAGAGCTTGAGCCGCTCGCTCAGCATCCAGACGCTCTGCCGGATGACCTCCATCACCAGCACATTGGCACGGCACGCCCGGCACAAAGCAAGCGTTTCCTTCGGCTTTGGGGAGCGGTAAATAAGGAAATCCGGGAAGCAGCCCGAAAGCGATTGCACGACCGCCTCCGCCAGAAGCCCGCCCTTCATATCCAGCACAATCCTTCGCATCTGTACTTTTCACCGCCCTTCCCTTTGTGTGCCCATATATTTTAGCAGCTGTTGCTCCCCTCCGCCCCCGCCGATTGGATAGGGTTTGCAATTACTTTTTGCCCCACCACCGGTTATCTCCGGAAAAGGGGCAAAACCGTGTTGCCTTTTTTCCGTCCGTATGATATACTATTTATGAATATGCGCAGAGTCTGGAGGAAGCGGCATGAGTAAAGCGACAAAGAAGAGCCTTTTCTATGCCCTCGGCGCGCTGGCGCTCATCGTGTTTGCCATGTGGCTCCGGTATGCAAGCCGGTATTTTTTTGCACACTCCGGCTGTCGGCTATCTGCGCAGCGGGATCTATGTGTTTTTTGTTCGCCGCATGGTTCTACTCCATCTGCGTCCGCATCGTGCTGGTGCAGGTGCGGCGCTATCTGCTGGCGATCTCGGCGCTGATGGTGCTGTGGATCCTTCTGCGCTCGGTCAAATTCTCCGTCGACAACATGGACGCCGAGCGCTGGCTATGGTATTTCTACTATCTCCCGCTGCTGTTTATTCCCCTGCTGTCGGTCTTGTTTCCCTGTCGCTGGGGAAGGGCGAGACCTTTCGGCTGCCGCTATGGACAAGGCTTCTGTATCTTCCGACGCTGCTGCTGCTCCTGCTCGTTCTGACAAACGATCTGCATCAGCAGGTGTTTTCCTTTCCGTCCGGCGTTTTAACGGATCAGGACTACCGATATGAGAGCGGATATTTTTTCGTGCTGGGCTGGGCGATCCTGTGCGCGGCGCTCTCGTTTTTCTGGATGGTAAAAAGCTGCCGCATCCCGCACAGCAGAAGGATCCGATGGCTGCCGCTGATCCCGTTTGCGCTTTCGCTGGCCTATGTTTATGCGTATGTCCGGAAGATCCACTGGGTCTGGGTGCTTGCGGGGGGATATGACGGTGGCGCAGTGTCTGATCTTCGCGAGCATTCTGGAATGCTGCATCCAGTGCGGGCTGATCCAATCCAATCTCGGATACGACGAGCTTTTTGAGGCGACAAGTCTGCCCGTCCAGATCACGGACCCCGCGCTTCGCCCCAGACATGTGTCTGTCGCCATGCAGGGGGCGCTGCCGCAGGGCGAGCTGCGGCATATGCGTCAGGACGCGGTCCGGCTGGACGAGGATACCCTTTTGAAGCGGCATAAGCTGCGCCGCGGATGGGTGTTCTGGAAGGAGGATATCTCGGAGCTGAACCGGATCCAGCAGGAGCTGGAGCTGGCAAGAGACGAGCTGCGGGACACCGGCGACGTTCTTGCGGCGGAAAAAGGCACAGCGCGCAAGATGGCTGAAGCTGACGGAGGAGAACCGTCTGTATGACATGATGGAGGCGCAGACGGCCCGGCAGATCGTGATGCTGCGGGGTCTTCTGGCCGAGCTGCAAAGGACGGAGGAGCCGGACAGGGTCAGACGTCTGCTCGGGCAGGTCATCATCATCGGAACCTATGTCAAGCGCAGAAGCAATCTGATTTTTGTCGGCGTGCAGCGCGGTGCGATCAGCGTGCAGGAGCTTCGGCTGTGCCTCAATGAATCCACCGAGAACATCTGCGTCTATGGCGCCGACTGCAGGGCGCTCGTCAAGGGAGAGGGGCAGCTGACCGTCGGGCAGGCGACGCAGGTCTACGACCTGTTTGAGGCCGTCGTGGAGGCGGAGCTGGAATCGCTGCGCGCGCTGCTGATCTCCGTAGAGGTCGGCGCGCAGGTGGAGGCGGCGCTCTGCGTTTCGGCGGCAGAGCCGCTCTGCGGGCTGTGCGCGCGGTTTCCCGGCCTTGAATGGGAGCAGGACGAGGACGGGCTGCAATATGTGACACAGAGGCTGGAAGGATCAAGGGGGTAGTGACGTATGGACAGGATCAAGGAGAGCTTCGACAGTCTGCCCATTGCGGCCTGCTTCTTCGACAAAAACGGCGTGGTGCGGCTCGTCAACCGCCGGATGCTCGCCCTCGCAGGCTGGCTGCGGGAGGGCGGCATTCAGTCGCTCGCCGAGATGCAGAGCGCCCTGGACGCGCCGCCTGCGAACGTGCGCTGTCTGAGCCAGAGCCTTCTGGCTCTACCGCTTTCCGGACGGGAAGGCGCTGCGCTTTGCACAGGAGCAGATCACAACAAGGGCAGGCGCACGATATACGCAGGTCACCGCCGCAGATGTCACGGAGCTGATCCGGAAGCAGAACCAGCTAAAGGCGGAAAACGCGAAGCTGGCGGAAGCAAACGAGCGGCTTCGGCTGCTGCTGGCGCAGATGCCGGAGATCATCCGGGAGGAGGAGACGCTGGCGATGAAGCTGCGCGTACACGATGACATCGGGCACAGCATTCTCGCGGCGCGCCGGGTGCTGCTTCAGAACGCGGGGCTGGAGGAGCTTCGGGCAAACGCGGCGCTGTGGGAGCAGTCCATTTCGCTGCTTTACCGCTCCGGACAGATGACGGTGCAGGCCGAGCCGCTGGAGGCGGCAAAGCAGCGGGCAAGGGAGCTGGGCGTCAGCGTTCTGCTGACAGGGGATGAGCCGCAGGCGCAGCGGATACGCGCGCTGTGCGCGCTGGCGATCTGCGAATGCGCGGCGAACTGCGTCCGCCACGCGGACGGCACGGAATTATATGTGTCCTTTGCGCGGAGGCCGGGCTGCACGGAGGTCTCCCTTGCCAACAACGGCGCGGCGCCGAAGAAAGCAATCACGGAGGGCGGCGGCCTGTCCATGCTGCGTCACCGCATAGAAGAATCAGGCGGCAGAATGGAGCTTCGGAGCGTCCCGCGCTTTCAGCTGATGCTCAGTCTGCCGGAACAGGAGGAAGCAGCTCATGAGAGTGATGATCGTTGAAGACCAGACCATGATCCGCAGTCTGCTGGAAAGCTATTTCCGCGCCGAGGACGGATACCGGATCGAGGCATCCATTTCCGGCGCAAAGCAGGCGGTCGAGGTATGCCGGACAAGCTCCGTCGACCTGATCCTGATGGATGTGCAAACGGAGAACCGCGAGAACGGGTTGACCGCCGTTCGCCGGATCAAGGCCATACAGCCGAAGAGCAAGATCATTGTTGTGACCTCGCTGATCGACTGCGCCGTTCTGGACGAGGCGAAGCGAGCCGGGGCGGACAGCCTGGTACAAGGACTCCACAAAGAGCCGCCTGATGGATGTCGTCCGGCAGACGATGGCCGGTGAACACATCTTTCCGGACGCGCCTCCGACCGTCGAGATCGGCATGGCAAAAAGCACGGGTTTACAAAGACGGAGCTGAAGGTTCTGCGGCATCTGCTGCGCGGCCTGTCCTACACACGCATCGCGGCGGAGATGGGCTGCGAAATGTCGACGGTCAAATTCCACGTGGCGAACATGCTGCAAAAAACGGGTCTGGAAAACAAGCTTCAGCTTGCGCTGGCGGTCAGCGACGCCAAGCTGGTCGCCGAGCTGTCGGAGGACTGACGCGGCAATCTTTAACGAAACGATTTGCCATCCCGGAACGAACTATGGTTGCGCGGAACGAAACAGAACCTTGGAATGAAGATAGAGGACGCGGAACGACGTAGCGAATCTCATGTTTTTTGTGATAGGGCTTCCCTTTTACTTCGTGCTCCCGTGCTTCGTTCCGGGATACCATGCCTCAAACTTTAAGATTGCTACGTCGCTGCGCTCCTCGCAATGACACGAAATTGAGATGTTTTTATTTGAAAAACGGACGTTTTCATTTTTGCGGTTATTTTTTGCGCGGTGTCGCTCCGCGACCGATTCATACATTCAATGTAAGAAACTGGTAGGGTTTTCACAAAAACCTACCATTTTTGTGTCTTGCGAGGAGGGCGCATTCTTTGTGCAGTGTCGCTCCGCACCGTTTTTCAAACGTTCATTCCGGAAATTGTTCCGTTTTCCCGCAAAACCTATCAGTCTTGTCATTGCGAGGAGGGCGCGTGCGCCCGACGCGGCAATCTTTAACGAAACGATTTGCCATCCCGAAACGAACCTTGGTTGCGCGGAACGAAACAGAACCATAAATAAAGAGCGAGGAAGCGGAACGATGCAGCGAATCCCCTGCTTTTTGTGATAGGGCTTCCCTCTTGCTTCGTGCTCCCGTGCTTCGGTGCGGGATACCATGCCTCAAACTTTAAGATTGCCACGGCCGCGCTGCGGCCTCGCAATGACACACAAAAAATGGTAGGTTTTGCAATAAAACCTACCATTTTTGTTCCAAAAATGTTTGGAATCCGTCGCGGAGCGACGCCGCTTCTGAGTGCTGACCACTCTTGCGATTGAATCAGAGCTTTCTTAATTTGGCTCGCGGGGAAGCGGGAAAAAGCCCGCCGGATCGAAAAAGGCCCGGCCGGTCAGCGGTAAAGGCCGTGAAGCAGGAGCATCAGCACGGCCAGCAGGAGGGCAACGCCGCACAGCAGCAGCCCCATCAGCAGGCGGCGGTTCGGCCTGTTGTTCGGGGAGCGGTCGAGAACGGCCTGCGACGGCTCGTCGGCCGCGTCGGCTCCGTCCGAGGATAGATGTCCGGCGCGGGCTCGGCCTCGTCGGCAGCCACGTCGTCTGTCGATCCACGGCGCTCATTGAGCCGGTCGGAGAGGTCGGCGCCGCACTCCGTGCAGAATTTTGCCCGGTTCGGCAGCTCCGCGCCGCACTGCTTGCAAATCATGGTGATTCCTCCTTCTATGACCAAAGGGCCCTCTGAATCAATCGGCAGCGGTGTTCAGCGGGTCTTTTGTCCCAGCTTATCGGTTTGGAACAAAAATCCCTCGCTGACCGCTCTTGCGATTGAATCAGAGCTTTCCAAAAACATTCGGTTTCCGAACAAGCGCGTTTCAAATTCGTGCCATTGCGAGGCCGCAGGGGCGGCACGCTGCACTCAGAACCTGTGCCCGTTCTGCTCGTCGAAGTGGCGGTTGAGCTGCTCGGTGAACTCGGCGGCGGCGTTATAGCCCATTTTTTTCTGGCGGCTGTTCATCGCCGCGATCTCGAGGATAATCGCCAGATTGCGGCCGGGCTTGACCGGGATCGTAATGGCCGGAACCTTGACGCCGAGCAGATCCATATGCTGCTCCCTCCAGCCCGAGGCGGTCGTACATCTGCTCGCTGCTCCACGGGACGATATTGATGACCTGATCGATGGCCGTTTCGGTCTTGATCGCGGCCATGCCGAAGAGCTTGGCAACGTTGATGACGCCGATGCCGCGGATCTCGATATAGTTCCGGATCAGCTCGGGCGACGTGCCCATCAGGGTGTTTCCGGCGATTTTACGGATCTCGACGGCGTCGTCGGAAATCAGCCGGTGGCCGCGCTTGAGCAGCTCGGCGGCGGCCTCGCTCTTGCCGATGCCGCTCTCGCCCATCAGCAGCAGCCCCTCGCCGTAGACCTCAACGAGCACGCCGTGGCGCGTGATGCGCGGGGCGAGGGCGCTCTTGAGGTAGGTGATGAGCGACGAGACAATGTAAGACGTCGACTCAAGGCAGCGCAGAACGGTGACGTCGTATTTTTTTGCCATTTCAAGGCATTCCGGCGTCGGCTCGATGTTCCGGGCGAAGATCAGCGCCGGAATTTTCTTGGAAAACATCTCGCTGAACACCTCGAGCAGGCGCTCGTGGGAAAGCTCGCTGATATAGGCGGACTCGACATTGCCGATCACCTGCAGCCGCAGCGGCTCGAAGTGGTTGAAGAAGCCGGCAAGCTGAAGGCCGGGGCGACTGACCTCCTCGACCATGATCTCGACGGTCTCGTAATCCGTCGACGCGTGAAGCACCGTAAGATTGAACTGCTCAACGACCTGTTTCATGCGGACACTGTAGGTATTCATGCAGAATCGTTCCCCTTTCCGTATTCTGATCTCATTATAGACGAATTTTTGCGTTTGTGCAACAACCTGACGGCAGATTTCGTCAGGTTTTTTTGCATCCGGGGATTCCGCTCTTGAAAAGTCACGAAAAAATTGATACAATAGTAAAAATAATCATCGAATAAAATGCGGAGGAATGCCCTTTGAACAGCAAAACCACTCGAATCACGCCGGAGCAGGTCGAACGCCAGCAGCGGCTCTGCGCGGAGATCCGCGATTATTGGACGACGCAGGGCGTCACACCGACGGCCTACGTCGAGACCTACGGCTGCCAGCAGAACGAGGCCGATTCCGAGCAGCTGCGCGGGATGCTCGAGGCCGCGGGCTACGGCCTTACCGACTCAGCCGAGGGCGCCGACGCCGTGATCTTCAACACCTGCGCCATCCGCGAGCACGCCGAGCAGCGCGTGTTCGGCAACGTCGGCGCGCTCGTGCACACGAAGCGCCGCCACCCGCGTCAGAAGATCTTCCTCTGCGGCTGCATGATGGGTCAGCCCGCCGTGGTCGAGCGCGTGAAGAATTCCTATCCCTATGTCGACGCCGTGTTCTCCACGCATCATCTGTGGGAGTTCCCGTCGCTGCTGCTGCGCGTGCTGACCGGGAAAAAGCGCGTGTTCTCCGTGGAGGACTCCGCCGGGTCGATCGCCGAGGGCATCCCCGTCGTGCGCACGAACACGCTCAAGGCGTGGGTCTCGATCATGTATGGCTGCAACAACTTCTGCTCCTACTGCATCGTGCCCTATGTGCGCGGCCGCGAGCGCTCGCGCCGTCCGGAGGACGTCGTCGCCGAGATGCAGCGCGCTGATCGCGCAGGGCTACAAGGAGATCACCCTGCTCGGGCAGAACGTCAATTCCTACGGCAGGGATCTCGACTGCGGCATCGATTTTGCCGATCTGCTGGCCGCGCTGGCCGAGCTTCCGGGCGAGTTCTGGCTGCGCTTCATGACGTCTCATCCGAAGGACGCGACGAAGCCGCAAGCTCTTCGACACGATCGCAAAATACGACAAGATCTGCAAGCAGTTCCATCTGCCCTTCCAGTCCGGCAACGACCGCGTGCTGCGCGCGATGAACCGGCGCTACACCGCCGCGCAATACCTCGAGCTGGTCGACTACGGCCGGAGCCTGATGCCCGAGCTGGTGCTCACGAGCGACGTGATCGTCGGCTTCCCCGGCGAGACGGAGGCGGAATTTGAGGACACGCTGAAGCTCATCGAGCGCGTGCGCTACGACGCGCTGTTCACCTTTTATCTTCTCCCGCGCGCCGGGACGCCTGCGGCGTCCATGGACGATCCGACGCCCCGCGCCGAGAAAAATCAGCGCTTTGACCGCCTCTGCGCACTGCAAAACCGCATTTCCGAGGAAAAGCACCGCGCGTACATCGGCAAAACGCTGCGCGTGCTGGTCGACGGCCGAGACGGCGACAAGCTGACCGCGCGCACTGACGGCGGCCGCCTTGTGCGCCTCGACGGCGGCGACGAGCTGATCGGACAATTTTTGAATGTAACCGTCACCGATTCGACCACCTGGAGTCTGGTCGGCGAACGATAACAAAGGAGGGAGGGCTGCTCATGGCGGAAATGACGCCGATGAAGCGGCAATATCTCGAGATCAAGGAGCAGAAGCCCGACTGCATTCTGTTCTTCCGACTGGGCGATTTTTACGAGATGTTCGACGAGGACGCGCGGATTGCGGCCAAGGAGCTGGATCTGACGCTGACCACGCGCGACCGCGGCAAGGAAAAGCAGGATCAGACGCCGATGTGCGGCGTGCCGTATCACGCGGCTGAGGCCTATATCGCGCGGCTGGTGCAGCGCGGCTATAAGGTCGCCATCTGCGAGCAAATGGAGGATCCCGCGCTGGCCAAGGGCTTGGTCAAGCGCGACATCGTCCGCATCGTCACGCCCGGCACGGTCGTCGAAAGCTCGATGCTCGACGAATCGCGCAACAACTATTTCGCCTGCGTGTTCGGAGAAAACGGCGCCTACGGCGTCAGCTTCTGCGACATTTCGACGGGCGCATTTTACCTTACCTGCTGCGACGGCGCGCTGGCCGTCGACCGCGTGATCTCCGAGCTGGGGCGCTTTGCTCCGGCCGAGGTGCTGCGCGGCGGCGAGGCCTCGCACAACGACGCACTCACGGCGGCGCTCAACGAGCGCCTGAGCTGCTGCGCCGATCAGGGCGCGGCCGTGCTCTTCGACCCGCAGACCACGGCGCAGACCGTGCAGGAGCAGTTCGGCAAGAGCCTTGCCGAGCTGGGCATTGACCGGCAGCCCGTGCTCTGGCGCAGCGCCGGAGCGCTGCTGCGGACGCTGCGCGAGCTGCGCAAGGTCAGCCTGACGCACGTCCGCACGCTGGATTATTACGACACCGGGCGCTTTCTGGAGCTGGATCTGACGGCGCGGCGCAATCTGGAGCTGACCGAGACGCTGCGCAGCGGCGAAAAACGCGGCAGTCTGCTCTGGGTGCTCGACAAATGCTGCTGCTCGCTCGGCAGCCGCACCCTGCGGAGCTGGCTGGAAAAGCCGCTCATGCAGCCCAAGCGCATTTCCCAGCGGCTCTGCGCCGTGGAGGAGCTGAGCAAGCGGACGATGGAGCGCGAGGAGCTGCGGCAGACGCTCGGCGACGTGACCGATCTCGAGCGCGTGACCGCGCGGATCGTCACCGGGGCGGCCAACGCCCGCGACCTCGTCGCGCTGAGCGGCGGCTGCCGCCCGATTGCCCGGCTGCGCGCGCTGGTCGGCGGGCTTGCCGCGCCGATGTTCGCCGTGCTGCTCGGGGAGATGGACGATCTGACCGACCTCTGCGACGCGATCGACGCCGCGATCGTCGACGAGCCGCCCTTCACCGTCCGCGAGGGCGGGCTGATCCGCGACGGCTACGACGCCGAGATCGACCGCCTGCGCGACGTGCTCAGCGGCGGCAAGGGCACGCTGGCCGCGATCGAGGCGCAGGAAAAGGAAAAAACCGGCATCAAAAACCTGCGCGTGGGCTACACGCGCGTGTTCGGCTATTATATTGAGGTCGCCAAGGGGCAGGTCGGGCAGGTTCCGGACAGCTACATCCGCAAGCAGACGCTCGTGAGCGGCGAGCGCTTCATCACGCCGGAGCTGAAGGAGCTGGAAAACACCATCCTCACGGCCAAGGAGCGCATCACCGCGCTCGAATACGAGCATTTTCAGACCCTGCGGCAGCAGCTTGCGGCGCAGGCCGACCGCATCCTGCGCACGGCGAACGCCGTCGGCGCGCTGGACGTGCTGGCCGATTTTGCGCACATCGCCGTCAAATACGGCTACTGCCGGCCGGAGGTCGATTTCTCCGGCGAGATCACGATCCGCGACGGACGGCACCCGGTCGTCGAGCAGGTGCTCAAGGACAGTCTGTTCGTCCCGAACGACACGGCGCTCGACACGCAGAGCAGCCGCGTGGCCATTCTGACCGGCCCGAACATGGCCGGAAAATCCACCTATATGCGGCAGGTCGCGCTGATCGTTCTGATGGCGCAGATCGGCTGCTTTGTTCCGGCGGCCTCGGCGCGCATCGGCGTGGTCGACCGGATCTTCACGCGCATCGGCGCGTCCGACGACCTCTCCACGGGCAAATCGACCTTCATGGTCGAGATGAGCGAGGTCGCGGAGATCCTGACCCATGCGACGAACCGGTCGCTGCTGATCCTCGACGAGATCGGGCGCGGCACGTCGACCTTCGACGGCATGGCCATTGCCCGCGCCGTGCTCGAGTACGCCGCCGACCCGAAGCGCCTCGGCGCAAAAACGCTTTTCGCCACGCACTATCACGAGCTGACCGACATTGAAAACGAGCTGGAGGGCGTGCGGAACTATAACATCGCCGTGCGCAGGCGCGACGGCGAGATCGTATTCCTGCGCAAGATCGTTCCCGGCGCGGCCGACGATTCCTACGGCGTCGAGGTCGCCAAGCTGGCCGGTCTGCCCGACCGCGTCGTGCGCCGCGCGCGGGAGCTGCTGAAAAAGCTCGAAAACGGCGCGCCGGTCAAGACCGTGCGCGTTGCGGCGGACGACCAGATCTCCATGACCAATTTGGAAAACGACAGTCTGCGCAAGCGGCTGGAGCAGCTCAGCGTCGAGACGATGACGCCCATCGAGGCGATGAACGCCCTGTTTGAGCTGAAAAAGATGATTTGAGGCGCTTATGAAGCTACTTTTGCGCGGTCATGACGACCGCTACGCTGTGGAACAATTGCAGCTCGCCCTCTTTCCGGACGAGCCGATGGAGCCGGTCGACGCGCCCTTCTCGGGCGACGGCGCAGTCTCGGCGCTGCACGTCGGCAAAACGTGGCTGACGGCGACGGCCGAGCTGACGCTGCACGGGAAAACCGTCCGCGCGTCGCGCCGTCTGCGCGTCGACCGGGCGGACGTCCCGTCCCGGCGTCGCCTGCTGCAAAACGCCTATTATGACGCGGCCATGCAGCCCGCGACCCGCCGGAGTGGGGAAGCCTTTCCGGCGTGCGCCCGACGAAGCTGACCACCCGCTGCCTGCTGGGCGGCGGCACGGCCGCGGACGCCGACCGCCTGCTCAGGGAGCGCTATCACGTCAGCCCGGCGCGGCGTCGGCTCTGCGTCGAGGCCAGCCTTGCCACGGCCGAGGCCGTGAAGCGGCTCGAGCCGAACGACGTGTCGGTCTATATCGGCATTCCGTTCTGCCCGACGCGCTGCATCTATTGCAGCTTCGTCAGCGCCAGCACCGAGAAGACCGCCGGGCTGCTGCCGCAGTACCTCGACGCGCTGATCCGCGAGCTTGAGACGGTCGGGCGGCTGCTGGCTGCCTCCGGACGCCGCGTGCGCACGCTCTATATCGGCGGCGGCACGCCCACGACGCTCTCCACGCCGCAGCTCCGGCGGCTCATGGACGCAATTCGGACGCATTTTGACCTCAGCGGTCTGATAGAATATACCGTGGAGGGCGGCCGGCCGGACACGCTCGACGACGAGAAGCTCCGCGCCATCCGCGCCGGCGGCTGCGACCGCATAAGCATCAATCCGCAGACGATGAACGACGCCGTCCTGCGCGCCGTCGGCCGACGGCACACCGCCGCGCAGACCGTCGAGGCCTTTGAGGCGGCGCGTCGGGCGGGCTTCGACGGCATCAACATGGATCTGATCGCCGGTCTGCCCGGCGACACGCCGGAATCCTTTGCGGCCTCGCTCGACGCCGTGCTCGCGCTTGCGCCGAGCAACGTCACAGTCCACACGCTGGCGCTCAAGCGCGGCGCGGAGCTTGCCATGCGGCAGCTCACGCTCCCCTCTGCCGAGGATGTGCGGCAGATGCTGCAATACGCCGAGCGCGCCCTGCGGGAGCGCGGCTATGCGCCGTATTACCTTTACCGGCAGAAATATATGTCCGGGAGCTTTGAAAACGTGGGCTGGTGCAAGCCGGGCTACGCCGGACTTTATAATATTTACATGATGGAGGAGCTGCATTCGATCCTCTCCCTCGGCGGCGGCGCAATGACCAAAATCAACCTGCCCGACGGGACGCTCGAGCGCTTCCACAACCCGAAATTTCCCCAGCAGTATCTCGCGCGTCTGGACGACGTGCTGGCGCAGAAGGCGCAGGCCTTCGCGCTTCTGAACCGGAAAGAACCATAAGGCGGCGCCGTCGACGAAGCCGCCTGCCGAATTGCTCGGCGCTGCCACAAAAATACACATATAAGAAAGGATCAATGCAATGGACACACTTTTTTCCAACGTCACGGTCGTAACGATGGACGAAGACCTGCGCGTGCTGTTTTCGGCCTTTGTCGGCGTGACGGACGGCAAGATCAGCTATCTCTCCCGCAAGGCTCCCGAGGAAAAGCCGCAGCAGATCATCAACGGCGAGGGCATGGTGCTCATGCCCGGCCTCATCAACTGCCACACCCATCTGGCCATGTCGCCGATGCGCGGCTTCGCCGACGACACTGAGCTGCAAACGTGGCTCAAGGACTACGTCTTCCCGACCGAGGAGCGCCTCGACGGCCGCTGCGTGAAGGCCGCGACGCTGCTGTCTCTGGCCGAGTGCCTGCGCTTCGGTACGACGTCCGTCTCGGATATGTACACCTTCTGCGACGAGGTCTGCGAGGCCGTCGCAGAGAGCGGCATCAAGGCCAACATCTCCCGCGGCGCGACGCTCTTCGGCGAGGAATTCTGCTTCGACACGAACCCCGCCTGCCAGGAGCTGGTCGCCATCAAGGAAAAATGGCACGGCTATGACAACGGCCGCATCCGCATCGACGCATCCATCCACGGCGAGTATACCTCGGACTACCGTCTCTGGGAGGCGCTGAGCGAATACTGCCAGAGCGAGGGGCTGCGGATGCACATCCACCTCTCGAGACGAAGCTCGAGCACGAGCAGTGCAAGGAGCGCTACGGTCTGACCCCGGCGCAGCTCCTTGACTGCCACCACGTCTTTGACGGCCCGGCGAGCGCGGCGCACTGCGTCTGGCTCGAGCCGGACGACATGAAGCTGCTGGCCAAGCGCGGCGTGAGCGCGGTGCACAACCCCGTCTCCAACATGAAGCTGGCCTCCGGCATCGCCAAGGTCGAGCAGATGGTCCGGGCCGGGATGAACGTCGCCCTCGGCACGGACTCGAACGTCTCGAACAACAACCTCGATATGTTTGAGGAGATCAAGGCCGCCTCGCTGCTGGCCAAGGTCGACTCGCTCAGCCCGAAGGCGCTGCCGGCGCAGGCGGCGCTGATGATGGCAACGGTCTGCGGCGCGCGCTCGCAGGGGCGCGAGGCCGAGTGCGGCATGATCAAGCTCGGCATGGACGCCGACCTGATCCTGCTCGACTTCACGCAGCCGCATCTGATGCCCTGCCACAATGTTCTGAGCCACCTGACCTATGCCGTTCACGGCAACGACGTCGTCATGACCATGGTGCGCGGCAAGATCCTCTATGCCGCCGGGGAATACAAGACCATCGACCTGCAACGGGTCGTTGAGGAGCTGAGCAGCTATGTCATGCCGAAGCTCTTCCCCGCGAACGCCAAATAATTTTTCCCGGAAGGAAGGATCCATTTGAGCAATCAACCCGAAAAAAAGCAAAATTTCCTGACCGGCGCCGCGATCCTCTCGATCTCGACCATTGTCGTCAAGGTCATCGGTATGCTCTACAAGCTGCCGCTGAACCAGATCATCGACTCGCAGGGCTTCGCCTATTTCAACAAGGCCTATGCGATCTACACCGTGCTGCTGGTCGTCTCGACGACCGGCCTGCCGGTGGCCATGAGCCGCATGGTCTCCGAGGCGCGCGCACGCGGCAACGGCAGGCAGATGCAGCGCATCTTCCGCACGGCTATGACCGCCTATCTCATCATCGGCTTCCTCGGAACGGGCGCCATGATGCTCTTCCCCGAAGTGGCTGGCCTCGGACGTCATGTCCATGCCGAATGCGTGGTATTCGATCTTTGCGCTCGGCCCTGCCGTGCTGTGCATCTGCGTCGCCTCGGCCTGCCGCGGCTTCTTCCAGGGGCAGGGCGATATGACGCCGACGGCCGTCAGTCAGGTCATCGAGGCGCTGGGCAAGCTTCTGCTCGGCCTGACCTTTGCGTGGCTCGTCAAGCGCGCCACGGATGACCTCGCGCTGGCCTCCGGCGCGTCGATCGTCGGCATCAGCCTCGGTGCGGCGGCCTCGGCGGGCTACGTGATCGTCAAGTACCGCCGCAACCGCGGCAAGGTCGCCGCGCTCGGCGGAGAGGCGGAGTCCTACGGCGCAACGGCGCGCAAGCTGCTGGCCATCGCCGTGCCGATCACGCTGGGCGCAGCGGGTCTGCAGCTCATCAACCTCGTCGACGAGATCATGGTCACGCGCCGTCTGCTCGACGCCGCCAGGGCGACCGCCGTCGGCGCGGAGAGCTGGATGGGGCAGATGCTCGCGCTGGCGCAGCAGAACGGCTCGGCCGGAATGTCCCTGAGCGACGTGATGCAGACCGCCGTGGAGAACCAGAGCGGCGTCTACGCCCTCTGCTCGACGATCTTCAACTTCCCGACCGCCTTCTTCCCCTGCATCACGGCGGCGATCATCCCGGCCATTACCGCCTGCCTGACCAAAAACGACGAAAAGGGCGCGACGCTCGTGCAGGATTCCTCCCTGCGCCTGACCGGCCTGATTGCCATGCCCTGCACCGTCGGTCTGCTGGTGCTCTCCGAGCCGATCATGGCGCTGCTCGGGCACTACGGCGACAGCCGCGTGCAGATGGCGGCCGCGCTGCTGGCGCTGCTTGCGCCGACCGTGCTCATCAACGGCGTGACCACCGTCACGACGGCCATCATGCAGGCGCATAACCGCCCGTGGCTCCCGATGGTCAACATGCTCATCGGCGGCGTGGTCAAGGTCGTGGTCAACTATATCCTCGTCGGCAATCCCGCCATCGGCATCCTCGGCGCGCCCGTCGGCACGCTGGCCTGCTTCGTGGTCTATATGCTGCTGAATATCTTCACCATGCACCGCATCATGAGCAAGCCGCCGCGCCTGATCCCCGCGTTCTGGAAGAGCGCGCTCGCCGCGATCGTCATGGGCGCAGCCACCTTCGGCGTCTACCGCCTGCTGACCGGTCTCATTGCCAACACGATCCTCTGCTGCTTCGGCGCGCTGCTCGTGGCTGTGATCGTTTATGCGTTACTGGTCATTGTGCTCAAGGCGATCACCTATGACGACTGTATGCTGCTCCCGAAGGGCGACAAAATCGCAAAAATTCTGCGCATTCGCTGAGTTTTCCCATTTTTTACTTGCGTAATTGCGTAACATATGGTAAATTTTATAGGCAGAGACGCAGACGTCTGAAATCAGACAGATTATATTGAAGAAAGAGGTAACTACTCATGAACAAAAATGAACTCGTTGCAAAGGTCGCCGATCAGTCCGGCCTGTCCAAGAAGGACGCAGAGAAGGCGCTCGCCGCCGTCATCGACACCATCACCGCCGCGCTCGTCGCAGGCGACAAGGTTCAGCTCGTCGGCTTCGGCACGTTCGAGACGAAGCAGCGCGAGGCGCGCACCGGCCGCAACCCCAGAAGCGGCGAGACGATCGAGATCCCCGCAGCCAGCCTCCCCGCCTTCAAGGCAGGCAAGGCTCTGAAGGACGCCGTCGCAAAATAAGTTTCGATGCGAAAAGGGGCTGCCGGGCAGCCCCTTTTGCAGTAGAAAGGTGTTTTTATCATGCGTTTAGACAAATATCTCAAGGTCTCGCGGCTCATCAAGCGGCGCACCGTCGCCAACGAGGCCTGCGACAACGCCCGCGTGACGGTCAACGGCAAGCCCGCCAAGGCCTCCTACGACGTGAAGGTCGGCGACGTGCTGCGCATCACGTTCGGCGCAAAAACGCTGGCCGTCGAGGTGCTGGCCGTTGCCGAGGCCGTCCGCAAGGACGACGCGTCGGCCATGTACCGCGAGCTGGCGGAATAACAAGGAGCATATCTATGGAAGCATTACTCGAAAAGCTGTCGGCGACCCTTGCCGATGCCTTTGAAAAGGCGGGCTATGACCCGTCCTATGCCAAGGTCACGGTGTCGAACCGCCCCGACCTTTGCCAGTTTCAGTGCAACGGCGCCATGCCCGCAGCGAAGTCTGCCCATAAGGCGCCGCTGCTGATCGCCGAGGACGTCGTGCGCGCGCTCGAGGCCAAGGGCATCGTAGAGCGCTGCGAGGCCGTGAAGCCCGGCTTCATCAACTTCTGCGTCTGCCCCGCGTGTCTCGCCGCGCATCTGAACGAAATGCGCGCCGGAGCGCGCCTCGGCGTCACCGGAGCGCCGCGCAAGCGCACCGTCGTGCTCGATTACGGCGGCCCGAACGTCGCCAAGCCGCTGCACATCGGCCACCTGCGCTCGGCCATCATCGGCGAGAGCATCAAGCGCATCTATCGCTACTTCGGCAACGAGGTCATCGGCGACATCCACCTCGGCGACTGGGGGCTGCAAATGGGGCTCATCATTGCCGAGCTGCGCGAGCGCCGCCCCGAGCTGCCCTATTTCGACCCCGATTTCACCGGCGACTACCCCGAGCAGGCGCCGTTCACCATCGGCGAGCTGGAGGAGATCTATCCCTGCGCCAGCGGCAAGAGCAAGGTCGACGCGGAGTTCGCCGCCAAGGCGCACGCCGCCACCGCCGAGCTTCAGGCGCACCGCCGCGGCTACTATGCCCTCTGGCAGCAGATCATGCGCGTCTCCGTCGCCGACCTCAAGCGCAACTATGAGAACCTGAACGTCAGCTTCGACGTCTGGAAGGGCGAGAGCGACGCCGAACCGTATATCCCGCCGATGCTCGCGCGGCTCGAGGCCATGGGCATCCTGCGCGAGAGTGAGGGCGCGAGGTCATCGACGTGGCGCAGGAGGGCGACAAGAAGGAGCTTCCGCCCTGCATCCTCGTCAAGTCCGACGGCGCGACGCTTTACGCAACAACTGACCTCGCGACGCTCGTGCAGCGCGTGCAGGATTATCACCCCGACAAGATCCTCTATCTGACCGACAAGCGGCAGGCGCTGCATTTTGAGCAGGTGTTCCGCGCGGCCAAGAAGAGCGGCATCGTCCCCGAAACGACCGAGCTGCAGCACATCGGCTTCGGCACGATGAACGGCAAGGACGGCAAGCCCTTCAAGACCCGCGACGGCGGCGTCATGCGCCTCGAGACGCTCATCGCCGACACGACCGGCTACGTCGAGGAGCGTATCCGTGAAAACAAGATCGTCCCGACCGACGAGGCACACGAGACCGCCAAGCTCATCGCCGTCGGCGCGCTGAAATACGGCGACCTGTCCAACCTCGCCACGAAGCACTACATCTTCGACATCGAGCGCTTCGCGGCCTTCGAGGGCAACACCGGCTACCCGTATCTGCTCTATACCATCGTGCGCATCAAGTCGATTATGGCGCGTTACAATTCTGACTGTGCCGTCCTTGCCGTTGTTCCGGCGGACAGCGAGAGCGCCCTTGCCCTCCAGCTCTGCCTCGCGAACATGCCCGAGCAGCTCGCCATGGCCTACCGCGATTCCGCGCCGAACGTCATCTGCGCCTATGCCTACGAGCTGGCGGGCGCGGTCAACCGCTTCTATCACGAGACGCGCATCCTGACCGAGCCGGACGAGGAGAAGCGCCGCGGCTATGTGGCGCTCGTCGCCCTTGCGCGCCGCGCGCTGGAGGAATGCATCGACCTGCTGGGCTTCTCGGCGCCGGATAAAATGTAATACTGATTCTTGATTCAAATATTGAATCAAGAATCCCGTGTGCTGCGCGCACGCGCATCGTGCGCATGCACGCTGCGCCGTCTCATGCAGAATCTGACGCGCCGTTGGCGCTATAAAAAGCTCTTCAAGCTTTTTAACAGATTCTAGTATAAAAAACGAAGCGCGGCCAATGGCCGCATCAGCCTGTCAAAGAACCCCCGCTTTCGCCGCGTGAAAGCGGGGGTTTTTTGACAGACGAAAATGGTAGGTTTTCCGTAGAAAACCTACCGTTTTTGTGTCATTGCGAAGCCGCCCTGCGGCCGTGGCAATCTTAAAGCCGAAGGTATGGCATCCCGTAGCGAAGCACGGGAGCAGAAAACGACAGAATCCCCAAATTTCAAATCGTCGCGGAGCGACACCGACACGGTGCTTCTCCGGAAGCGCCATTTCACGCGGGCGCAAGCCCGCATTTCACATGCGTCAGTATCTTTCACTCGGCCGAAGGCCGAATTTCACTGCGCAGCCATATTCACTTGCCCGAAGGCCGAATTTCGCTGCGCAGCTCTGGCCGTGCCTCGTTCCGGGATGCCGGTTCGTTCCGTCAAAGATTGCCGCGTCGGACATTGAAAATGCCCTCCTCGCAATGACAGAATCGGTAGGTTTTTCGGAAAAACGGGACAGTTTTCAAAACGAAATGTTTGAAAAAACGATGCGGCGCGACACCGCGCAAAATGACCGCATACAGCAAAAAGCGTCCGTTTTCCAAACAAAACCGTCCCAATTTCGTGTCATTGCGAGGAGCGCAGCGACGCGGCAATCTTAAAGCCGAAGGTATAGCATTCCTTGGCGAAGCACGGTGCCCCTGCGAGACGGATTTCAAACATTTCGGAAATAGAAATGGTAGGTTTTATTGCAAAACCTACCATTTTTGTGTCATTGCGAGGCCGCAGAGCGGCCGTGGCAATTTTAAAGTGATCGGTGTGGAATCCCGTAGCGAAGCACGGGAGCGAAATACGACAGAATCCCCGAATTCTGATCCGTCCCGCAGGGACACCACAGCGCGCCGCCGCTTTATTCTCCCGCGAGGAACGTGAGCGGGTCGAGCGGCTGGTGGCTGGAATAGACCGCGAAGTGCAGGTGCGGTCCGCTGGCCGTCTCGCTGCAAGCCGTGCTGCCAACCGTGCCGAGCACCGTCCCGGCCTGCACGTTCTGCCCGGCCTGCACGGGCACGTTCTCGTCCAGATTGGCATAATGCGTCGTAAAGCCGTCGTTGTGGCGCACGACCACCGTCGTGCCGAGACTCTTGTCGTCATAGACCGTCACGACCGTGCCGTCCATCGCGCAGTAGACGTCCTGCCCCAGCTCGGCCTTCAGATCGATGCCCTCATGCAGCCGCCAGTCCCGCGTTGTCTCGTTATAGCTCAGGCGATCGGCCGCAAAGGTGTTCAGCGCCTCGCCCTCGACCGGCTTGAGCCGCTTCTCCGGTTGCGCCTCCGTGGTCTCCGGCTCCGTGGAGGGCAGCGTCGGGCGCAGGACGGTCGGCACACTTGCGCCGTCGGTCGACGCCGGTTCGCCGAGCGTCGCGTTGACGGGCGTCTCGGTTTGCAGCTCGGCGCGATCCTTCGCCAGCAGGAAATAACCGGACACGCCAACGACCGCCGCGCAGAGCAGCAGGACGATGTAATAGCCCTTCTCCCGCAGGAAGCTCTTGAAGCCGCCGGATTTCTTTTCATGATCCATCAAAAAAACTCCATTCTGCCGCAGGGCGGCGAGGTATGCGGCGCGCTCTGCGTCGCTACCGGGAGTATTCCCTGTTTTTGGAAAAGTATTCCGTCGGCGAAAAAACGGCCGAAAATAACAATGGGTTGAACCCCAAAAAGCCTTTATCCTTTGGAAAACCGGGTGCGGAGGGGGTGCGGCGGAAATGCCGCGATCCGCCGCACTGCCTCGCCTCCACACCCGGCGCGGGAATCATGTAATTAGGGATAACAAGCTGGGAAAACCGGACTCAGTCGACACGGGAATGATAAAATAGATGGAATTTCATTCGCGTGATTCTGCCTCCCACGTGCGGATCAGGTCATCATCATACGCGCTTCCGTCATACAATTGCCCGACTCCGTATGTCACTGTTTGTGCTTCCCAATCAACGAACGCATACCGGATGATCGCCGCATTTCCATCCTGAATCTGGTCATCCGTCAGCATTTCGAGTCCTTCTATCGTATTGCCAAAATAGATTGCGTACCCGGTCGGAGTTTCGTAATCTGACACATCTTGCACTGCTATGTTCCGGACTCGGCTCACCTCTTGCTGAAATGTGGCTGCATCTCGGTAACGCAAAACAAGCTTGATGCTGTAATTCGGATCGCCTAGAATACCGCAACAGTATGTGTAACGGTATTCCAGCACATCCGTGTCCGTCGGAATCTCGACCGGAAGCGGGTTATCTGAAATTCGGAGCAATTGGGCGCGAACATAGGCGTTCACATGCATATAATCATTGGGATCGGTGACCAATTTCTTCCCGACCGGCGGGTCGCTGGAACAGGCGCTAAGCAGAAGCAGAAGCAAAAGGAGTAGGCCAATCGTTTTCATTCGTTTCATTCTAAAAACGCTCCTCTAATCGACTTTTGAAAACCGGGTGCGGAGGGGGTGCGGTGGAAATGCCGCGATCCGCCGCACTGCCTCGCCTCCACACCCGGCGCAGGAACAATGAATTTTAGGGATAATCATTGAGAAATCCAGATTTGTCTAATCCGAATGTAACGAAATTAGAAGTAGTAATCTAGGAAATCCACACTATTCCAACTTAAGCATTGGGAAAACCATACCATCTTGACATCAGAGTAATGAGTATCAGCTCGAAATTACTGTTTTACTCGTCATTTCGTTCGGCCAGTTCATCCTCTAAATGGTGCAGAATCATAGAACTCTATCGTCTGCACGCGGTCGCCCATGCAAACAAAACCAATGTATCGTCCATCATCGAGTTGAAAGATATACACTGCGCCGCGCGAGGTCTGACATGCAATCGGAAACTGCACAATTTTTTGTTTAGTTCACTCGCCTGTGTACCAACGTGAATGTCTGCAAACTCCTCCAACGAATGTATTACTTTTTAGCTGCTCTTCATATTCATTTGTTTCGGTAGAGGTCTCTTGCTGTTCCGTCAATCCCACGCTCGATGTCTCCATTTTAGACGTTGTATCCGTCATTCTCGTTCCACGGCTGGCCGTCAAGGTCTTTTAGAATCTGATCCGCGAAGCCGGACGGATCGTCCACATCCCACAGAGAGATCAGAACGATCTCATTCTGCCGGACACGCGCAGCGGCGTAATACGTCCCGTCCTGCACGATCAACACGCTCGGATCGTCCGCTTTGGGCATCATCGACTCCGCATCGGCGTTGTCGTTTCGGAACTGCGCAAGATAATTTTCAGCGCCGATCGCCGTGAGGCATCTGTGATAGGTAATGCGAACGCTCCCGTTCGCCGTATGCGGCCGCGCTTCCCACGATTCCGGTTCCAGAAGGAAGCGGTTCGCAAGCACCGTTGTGTCCGACGCTGCGGACGCATCAAACTGCGTCGGCCGCGCCGTTGCTCCGGCCGCAAGCTGCACAGCCACGGAAAACACAGCAAGCAGCAAGCACACATATCGCAGCGTGCTTTTCATCGGTTCATAGTGCGCGCACTTCTTAAACCTCTTTAACTTTACGAGTCGGACAAACAAAGACACCTGATCGATCATGAGACAACCTGCGCACGGCAACAGCAAGCTTGCCACTTCGCGCATTGCCCACAACGCATTCACGCTGTCCCATCCCGAGAACCGGCAGCAAAACGCGGAAAATATGCCGATCGCCACGATCAGGATCGCATGGAGCACCAGTTCCACGATCGTTGTCTCCTTCAGCGAAGCGGAAAACGGCTCGGCCGGTGCGTCGCCGTCTGCCGGGCGCAGGGCAACATCCTCGCTCAGCCAATCCGACCGATAGAGATGCAGCGGCGCACGATGCGCCTTTCCGTGATACGGAACGCAAACAGGCACTTTCGCGTCATGTTGCTTTTTGAAACCTCATCAAACACAAAAACCGCCCGCGATATTGCCAGCCCTTGTTCGCCATCTGCTCCAGAAACCGATTCATGGCCTCAAATTCATAGGGCGAATATGGCATCAAACAAATCATTTTTACATCCACGTATCATACGATTCATCAAGAATCACATATGATGTATCTTTCCCGACTGTTCGCTCTGCAACGTAAACCGTATGCAAATAATTATATGTTTGCGCCCCGACACCATAAATATTGCTCGTATAGAACCCCTCTACTGTAATCTCATATTGATTGTAAGTCCCAGTTGGTAATTCTTTATAATTCTTTACGGTTTTAAAGATATCGTAGCCCAAAGATGCAATTCCAGCAAAGATATTGACTGCTTTTGTTGTTACTGCTACTCCTACTTTTTCTAAGGAATCTCTGATGCAATTGCAAGAGTGCTCAGCGAGGGATTTTGTTCCAAACCGATCAGTTGGGGAAAAAGACCCGTTGAGCGCCGCAGCCGATTGATTCAGGGGTTCCTTAGAAACCGAGCATTTGGCTGGCTATTTGACCCTCTTGAATGTCAGCACCGGATAAGCACCGTCCCATAAATAATCCTCCTTAATTTTGATCGTAAATTCATCCTCATAGAATTTGCATATTCCGGAGAAAATCACAGTAGAGTCTTTTGCATTCTTATAAGCCCGCGCTTGATGGGCTCGAAACCCAATGTAGAAGCACTTTTCTTCTCCATCAACCGTCATAGTAGGTCTATAGCTTCCGTCTTTGGTCACAGCAATTTCCATATGCGGTTCTTCACAAACCCAGAGGGAATTCGGAAAGTTCCCTGGCTCATATTTGGGTGTTGGCTCACAGCCAAACAAAGAAATAGCAACCAAAAACAGCAACGCAAGACTGATTATTCGCTTAATTTGCAATGTAGTAGCCACTCATAAACACCCCCGTTTTAATGTAGTCTTCCCAACAGTCAAATTCTCTTGGCCTTTTGCCATCGTTATACGCATTGTACACGCGAATAGAACCTGAGGCAGTAGCAGTCACCGCGACCGTATGCGTACCTTCTGTCATATGAATGATCGGCGTACCGGGAATCACTGCCGCATTCCAGAAGGTTATGATTGCAACGCCGTCACTTTGGTTGTTGTCGGACGCGCCGTCGCCGTTTTGGTTGGTGTCGGACGGGTCGTTGGTATTTTCATCCTTTTTCAGCATTTTTTCGCTTTAATCACAGAAAATTCAGTGCTCTTTTTGCTTGATTTTTTTCCCACAATGAGATTTATTGATAACCGGGCGAGAATTCTATCCGCAATCGGATAGAATTCGGAAAAGGCACCTCCCGAGAGAGAAATAACGCGCGCATGGTCGATCGAGCAATACATAGATTTTGGTGGCAGCCAGAACGAAAAGGAGCCGAAAAAATTGACTCCGGTTTCCGAGACATCCCGACCTGAGACGCGCTTAAAATAGGTTGTTGCGTCCGTTTCATTCTGAAAAACATATGCATAGATCGTACAGCTTTCACCATCCTCGCCAGCGCATACAGCGGTATAAGCTTCTGCCGGAGTTAACCCGGCCAGATTCTGATCCCGCGGCGCTTCCGGCGCCGTTTCAAGATCTGCAAGCGCTTGGCATTCCGAGATCTGCGCAAAAATTTTAGGCGGCAGCGCTTTGATCCGACTCGCGTGCCAAAAAGAAGCCCACAATCACCGCAAGCATCAAGAGCACTCCAGCTATGACGAGAATACTTGTCCTTTTTCGTTTTTGATCTTTCAAATTGTATTCCACCCAACCAACATCATTTATGCAAAAGCCATGACCGCACCGACAACAGCCGCAGCAGCAACACCAACGCCGCCTGTCACTATAACTGCTACAGCGAAGGAGGTCTATTGTTTTCTAATAGAGCATTTTGAGCACACATATTTTCGAAATTGCAAGTAATTCCTGTAATGATCACAGATATCTACATATTTTCATGATAAAACTGTCGAAACAGCAGCGCCCGCATTCTCGGTCGCCTCTGCGTCTTCCCGCTCGTCCACACCCGCCGGAACGGCCGCCTCCGCACGTTACGGCTCAGCCGTGATCGCCGGGAGAACCTGCACCAGCAGTGCCAGCCAGCACCAGCGCAAGGGAGAGCAATTTCCGTAGTTTGTTCCTCATGCTTTCTCTCCTTTGATTCTTGGATTTTCGACATTTTCCAAATTCCTAATTCTATTTTACCATATTACGGGCATTCTGGCAAGGGCTTGAACAAAACTGCGGATTATTCCTGCAAAACTGCAAGATTTTCGATTCGTAAGCTGTCATCCACATTTCCTGTCGCTCCGCCCGAGGCCGCACGTTTTGCGCTGTCATGAGTCATTCTTCAAAGTCCCAATTTTATCAAAAAGTTCGAAAACCATGTTTTTTTATTTTTCCGGCCGTTCCATATCAAGCGGCAAAAGAACGGCCACACAGCTTTTTGAAACCTGTGCGGCCGATTTGCTATTGGATGATTTTCACGCCGTGGGCGGGCATATAAAAATGATATCGGAAGTACGGCGCGGCCCACCTATGCGCAATTAGATAAAGAAACGGAGCGGGTGTAAACCCGCCCGAAAAAGCGTTATTAAAGCCTGACGACTTCCCAACGAGTCCTCTTATCAAAGATGTGCAAAGACCAATCTTCTCCGCGACTATGTACATTTGAAAGCCCGTAATAGTAATTTCGGTGGTCTTTTAAGTCTTCAAGCCTGAACGCGGGAAGGCGGCATTCTAAGCGGCGCCGTGCGAATAGATCCAACGAGGTGTCGGTTTCCCGATAGCCAAGCAGGACAAACCAGCAATGAACAACGGAATCGTATATTCTTCTGTTTTCCTGCTCAAAAGCGCCAAACATGAGATCGAAATCGATACGATCGGAAAGGCTTTCTCCGCTGACGGCAAGGCTTGGATTTCCGCCGTGCTCCATGAGCAACGCCATGGTATCTGCTGCAATGTATTCATTATAAACACCTGAGACGCTGCTTAGTACGGTTTCCCTCGCAAACAGCATTCGGATCCAGCCCGTATTTCAAAAGCAGCTCGAACACCTGCGGCATATTGCTGCTGAGCATATTCGGTATAAAAAACGGGCTCGGAGCAGCAAGTCTCCTCGGGACACCTGTTAAAATAATCAAGACACTCTGACCAGCATTCCATCGCGTAGTCGTACCCTGCCCGGGAAACCTCATCACCGGAGTGTTTTTTCAGCTTAAGGACAGCTTCTATCCCGGCAAGGTCTGCTGAATGTGTAAGCAGTGCCTGAAGCAGCTCATCGGATCGCGGGGTTTTCTGAATTGCTCCTTTCATATGAACACCTCGTTTCATGATGGTGTAAACAGTATAACACACATTATGTCCAAAAAATAGACAGAAAAAGCGGATGTAACTGAAATCCGTTACATCCGCTCGGTATGGTCATAGAGTGTATGGCGGAAGTGTGAGCGACACTCAAAAACACATCGAAAATCCTACATTTTTACGGCATAGACGCACGGGTTTATTACGAAAAGCAATCCGCCTCTGTATCGCACAGGGGCGAAGCTGCTTATTTGTCATACGGGACTCGGAAATAGTCCAAATACTTCTTAAACCTGTCCTGCGCAGAAAGGCAGGTATCACGCAGATAGCCGCGCTCGTTCGGCCACTCCTTCAAGCCGCGGTAGTAGAACATCTTGATGTCGTCCTCAATGATAAACGGCACGATGTTGTTCCGCAGGCATTCTTTGAAAAGGAGCAGGCGCCCGACTCTGCCGTTGCCGTCCTGGAACGGATGAATGCGCTCAAAGCGGTAGTGAAAGTCAAGCAAATCGTCAAAGGTTTTGCGCGTGATAGCGTTGTACTCGGCAAGCAGCTTCTTCATCTCCACGCCGACATTCTCGGGCGCAGTTGTGTCCATGCCACCGACCTCGTTGGGCAGTTTCTTGTAATTCCCGACGGCAAACCAATCGAGGCGGGAATCGGAAGTTCCGCTTTTCAGAACGGCGTGCAGCTGCTTGATGAACGCCTCGCTCGGAGCGTAATTAGCATTGTCGATCACCATATCAATGCACTTGAAATGGTTGGCGGTCTCGACCACATCGTCAACCTTGACCGTCCCGTCCGATACGCCGATGGTGTTCGTCTCGAAAATATAGCGCGTCTGATCGTGGGTAAGGCGACTGCCCTCCATGTGGTTGGAGTTATAGGTCAGATCGATTTGGATTTTATGATAAATACCGCCGTGCAGCTTCGCCGCTTTCTCGGCCTTCAGCACCGCAAGAAGGGTCTTTGGTGCGTCAGTTTTCTTGTTCATGCGGTCGGGCTTCTCCGCGGTTTCGGGTATGTTCCATGTCTTGCCGGTCAGGAATGCACCCTCGATTTTTCCTTCGGCACAGTACCCGCGCACGCTGCGTTCGGAAACGCCCCACCTTTTCGCCGCTTCCGCGACAGAAATATATTTCATAGAGATCCCTCACTTTCTGCACATGGATAGTATAGCACATTATCGGCAAAATATCAAGATTTAACGATGAAATAGCAATTGAATTTCGCCGATAGCGGCAATTATACGCAACCGTTAAATCAGCCATAACATTTTTGTGCTTATTGTACCCGACGCCAAATCGCCCATAGAGGAGATTCAAAATGGCTGTTAGTTATAAGAAGCTGTGGCATATCCTTGTTGATCGGAATATGAAAAAGAAAGATTTGGAAGAAGCTGCCGGCATCACCCATTATCAGATGTATAAGCTGGCAAACTATAAGGATATCACCACCGACCCGACCACATCATTGTGTACGAAACGCAGGGGACGGGAAAAAACAAAACCTAACGCCTTGTCATCTACTACAAGTTCGTCGGGTATCTGGACATTAATCCCACGCAGTGCCATCCGAGCTACACTGCCGACATCCGTGAGGGCGTCGGCATTGAGTCTGTTTCCTGCGAGCCGTCGGAGAATCTGAAAAAGCTGTTCTCGGAGGGATACAACACGGATGATGATTCTTTTGAGGGAGCAGAAAACGGAGCAGGCGTAACTCCACTCCGTATATGAAAATAAAAAAGCGGATGTAACTGAAATCCGTTACATCCACTTAATCTGGTTGCGGAGGCAGGACTTGAACCTACGACCTCCGGGTTATGAGCCCGACGAGCTACCAACTGCTCTACTCCGCGATATTCAGCTCGCATTCATGCGCCAAGCTCTGAATGCTTATACAGTATAGCACGTCTCCCGCTCGCTTGTCAAGTGCTTTGGTCGCTGTTTTTAAATTTTCTGTTCGGCGCGGCTGACTGGCGCGGCGGCAGGAGAAACTGCAAAAAAAGATTGCCTTTTCCGGCGTTGTGCGCTATACTACCCATAAAGCGCAGACTGCGCGGGGTTTCGGGCTTCGGGCGGCGCAGGGTACACCGTCGAAGCAGGGCGCAGTCCGTCCGAATACATGATATCTACCCCGGCGGGACGGCCGTGCGCCGCGCCGCGGGGTCAACAAGGATGCTTTTATGAAAAAAATACGTCTCTCCCCTGCGCGGCTGATCGCGCTGGGCTTTCTCGCGGTCATTCTGGTCGGAGCAGGACTGCTGACGCTGCCGATCGCCTCGCCGGACGGCGCGAGCTTTCTCGACGCGCTGTTCACCTCGACGAGCGCGACCTGCGTGACCGGCCTGATCGTCCGGGACACCTTCACCGGCTGGACGACCTTCGGGCAGGTCGTGATCCTGCTGCTGATCCAGCTCGGCGGCCTCGGCTTCATGACCGTGATCACGCTTGTCTCCTTCGCGCTGGGCAAAAAGCTGGGGCTTTACGACCGCAAGGTGCTGATGCAGTCGGCCGGAAGCATCACCTTCTCCGGCATCGGCCCGCTGATCCGGCACGTCGTGCCGTTTTCGTTCGCCTTTGAGCTGACGGGCGCGGCGCTGCTGTGCATCCGCTTCATTCCGGAATTCGGCTGGGGGCGCGGGATCTATTTCGCGCTGTTTCACGCGATCTCGGCGTTCTGCAACGCGGGCTTCGACCTGATGGGCGCGCGGGCGCCGTTCTCGTCGCTGACGGCCTACGCGGGCGACCCGCTCGTCACGCTGACGATCTCGGCGCTGATCGTGATCGGCGGTCTGGGCTTTGTGGTCTGGCGCGATCTGGTGCACTGCCGCTTCCGCTTTTCCAAATTGCAGCTGCACACGCGGCTGGTTCTGACCGTCACGGGCATCCTGCTCGGCGGCGGCTGGCTGCTGTTCCTGCTCTTCGAGCGCAACGCGGCGCTGGCCGGGCTGCGTCCCGGAGAAAAGGCACTGTCGGCGCTCTTTCTTGCCGTGACGCCGCGCACGGCCGGCTTCAACACGGTCGACATGGCGCAGCTGTCGGAATCCGGCAACCTGCTGACGAACGTGCTGATGCTGATCGGCGGCAGCCCCGGCTCGACGGCCGGCGGCATCAAAACCACGACGGTGGCCGTGCTGCTGCTGAGCACGTTCGCATCCGGGCGCGGGAGCACGCGCGTCCACGCCTTCCGCTACAGCATCGACCGCGACACGATCCGGCAGGCAAACTCGATCCTGCTGACCTATCTGAGCATGTCGACGGCGGCGATTTTGGCGATCTGCTGCCTCGACCCCGTCCCGCTCAAGGCGGCGATGTTCGAGGTCAACTCGGCCATTGCGACGGTCGGCCTGTCGCTCGGTGTGACGCCGGTGCTCTCCGCGCCGAGCCACATCATCTTAATCTTGCTGATGTACGCCGGGCGTATCGGCGGACTGACCTTCGTGCTGCTGTTTGCGCAGCGGCGCAGCGACCCCCCGCTCGATCGCCCGAGCGGTAAGCTACTGATTGGATAACCGGAGGAACGCCATATGAAATCTGTTTTGATCATCGGCATGGGGCGCATGGGGCGTCACCTCGCCGGAAAAATGATGCAGCTCGGCAACGACGTGATGATCGTCGACCACAACCGCACCATCGTCGAGGGGCATGAGCGAACGCTTCACCGACTCGAGCATCTGCGACTGCACGAACGAGGCCGTGATCGTGTCGCTTGGCGTGTCGAATTTTGACATCTGCTTTGTCACGATCGGTGAGGATTTTCAGTCCTCCCTGGTCATCACGAGTCTGCTGAAGAAGCACGGCGCGCGCTGCATCGTGGCCAAGGCAAGCCAGGACATTCAGGCTGACCTGCTGCACAAGATCGGCGCGGACGAGGTGGTCTATCCCGAGGTCGAGATCGCCGAGAAGCTGGCCGTGCGTCACAACGCGAATAATATTTTTGATTTCGTTCCGCTGACGGAGGAATACTCCATTTATGAGATCGCCGTGCCCGCCGCGTGGGCGGGGCGCTCTCTGGCCGAGCTGGATCTGCGCCGGAAATACCGCATCAACATTCTCGCGCTCAAGACCGGCGAGCGCCTGAATCCGAATCCCTCGGCGGAGGATCGCTTCAGCGCCGGAGACCACGTCATCGTGCTCGGCCGCAGCAACGAGGTGTTCAAGCTGGCGGCGCGTGCATGACATCGGCACTTGCTTTTTCGGTCGGTATCCGCTATAATGGTTCGGAACGTCTTTTGAAAATCGGAGAAGCATATGAAAAAATTGAGCCGGATCGTGGACCGCACGATGGTCTACTATCTGATAATCGGCATTCTGAATTTCATCGTCTGCACGGGGATCATGTTCCTGCTGTTCAACCTCTGCGGGCTGAGCGAGCATCTCGCGCCGCTCGTGAACTACGGTCTGGGCAGCGTGATCTGGTATCTTTCATGCAAGTACATCCTGTTTCGTGACAACATGTCGACCGGGCAGCAGCTCCTGCGCTTCATTGCGGAGGTCATTGTCTGCTACGTTCTGACGTATTATATCATCTCGCCGCTGCTGGCAAAGCTGGTGCTGCGCTCGGAAAAGCTGCTGAAGCTGTTCTCCTTCGGCGGGCAGGACAACATCGAGGGCAACTGCAAGATGACGATCGGGTCGATCTCCTATGCGCTTATCAATTACTTCGGCCAGCGCTTTTTCGTGTTCAATAAGCACATGGAGCATCACCGCAGAGCGGCGGATGCCCCGGAGGAAAAGCAGCCGACGGCCGTCGGCGCGGGTGCGGAGCAGCATGGCGAGCAGCATTGACCCCGCGCGCAGAGGCCGCGCAGGACGCAGCGACCCCGATCCGAAATCGGATCGGGGTCGCTTTTTCCGGCAAATCAGGCGGTTGAAGCCGGACAGGTCTTAACCGACCAGAAAATTCAGCGCGTGGATGCCGAGACGGATCACGGCCGTGACGATCGCTCCGGCGATCAGGACGCCCACGGTGATGGACGGCAGCGCCTTTTTCAGCCGCATATCCATCAGCGCCGCGATCAGCGCGCCCGTCCACGCGCCCGTCCCGGGCAGCGGAATGGCCACGAACATACACAGGCCGATGACCTCGCTCCTGCGCACGCGGTCGCTGCGCTTGGCGGCGCGCGCCTCGATGCGCTGGGCGGCGCGGGCGAGGCGGGGATAGCGCTTCATCCATTGCAGGATGCGGCGCACAAACAGCAGGATGAACGGGATCGGCAGGAGGTTGCCGAGCACGGCGATCAGATAGACCAGCGGCCATTCCAGCCCCTGACTCAGGCCGTAGGGGATGCCGCCGCGCAGCTCCACCACCGGCACCATGGACATGGCGAAGGTCGTCAGAATCTTCATCAAATAGCTCATCGGCTTCCGTTCTCCTCAAAAATACAAGCTGTAATTAAGTATAACATACACCGGGCGTAATTGCAAGCGCCGCGCCGGGCTTGACGAAAAAAGCGGAATCGCGTATAATGGAGAAAATACGGGAAACTCCGAATCGATCCCCGTCGGCGGACGTCGGAGCTTCCCCCGACGCGAGCAGAAGGAGAAATCGATATGACCAAACGGATCTTGGCGCTGCTGCTGGCGGCGCTCTGCCTGCTGCTGGCCGCCTGCGGCAAGCAGGAGACGGCAGCGGAGACGGACGGCAACGGCCTCGGCGAGAAGGCCGAATTTGTCAAGGAGGATTATGTCGGAAGCTGGAAATACAACGACTATGACCTCTATCTGACGGTCTATTCCGACGGGACGTGGGAGGAGACGGACGGCACGGGCTCGGTGACGGCCTCGGGCACGAGCACGTTCTCCGAGCTGGACGGCCTGAGCCTTTATAACCAGGGCAGCTTCGTGCGCAGCTTTCAGCTCACCGACGCGAAGAGCATGACCGACAGCGACGGCGGCAGCCTCTCGGCCGCGCAGATGCCGGAATACGTCCCGGAGTACAGCGAGTCGGATTTTTACGGCAACTGGGAATATGCCGATTCGACCAAATTCCTGACCCTCGACGAATCGAAGCAGTGGAAGGCCGTGCTCTCGAGCGGCAAGGTCGAGGCCACGGGGCGCTTTGAATATCAGGACGGCGTGGCCTATCTCTATGAGATCACGCCGCCGGAGGACGAGGACGACGAGGAGGAAAAGGACCTCTACACGATGGTCTATTTCGACAGCGAGGGCAACCTGACGGACAACGGGTGCATACCATGCACAGCTCGGACGAGAATCCGCAGAGCTACATCGACCTCAACGGTATTGAGGCGAACTACACGCTCGACGACGACCCGGTGATGCTGAAAACGGCGGCTACGTCTATTCCGAGGCCGACGGCTATCATCAGATGCCGGTGCGCGTGGAG
>VOFG01001206.1_pt1 | contig 36001 bp, 40 predicted proteins | sample 5384171 | NCBI WGS metagenome assembly VOFG01 (sample SAMN12384726, study PRJNA508395) | human gut metagenome | isolation source: healthy gut F | host: Homo sapiens
GAGCCGCCTCAAGGAGGTGATTTCCCGTGATAATCGACACGATCCAGGAATGGTTCAAGAGGTGCTGATCGACGGCATCATCTCAAACCTTTCCGGGACCTTTGATACCGTGAATACGAAGGTTGCCGAGATCGCAGGCGAGGTCGGCATGACGCCCTCCGGCTGGAACGGCGGTATCTTCAACATGATCCGCAGCCTGTCCGAAACGGTCATTGTTCCCATTGCAGGCATCATCCTCACCTTCGTCATGTGCTATGAGCTGATCCAGTTGATCGTCGAGAAAAATAATCTCCATGATTTTGACACCTGGCTTTTCTGGAATTGGATTTTCAAGACCTTCTGCGCGGTGCTGATCGTCACGAACACCTGGAATATCGTCATGGCGGTGTTCGACGTGGCGCAGAGCGTGGTCGATCAGAGCGCAGGCGTCATCATCTCCGATGCGGGGATCGACATTTCCGGCGTCGTGGGTGATCTGGAAACAACGTTGGCAGACTGGAGCATCGGCTCTCTGCTGGGCTGTGGTTTCAGAGCGTCTTTGTGGGCCTCTGTTCGCATATCCTCACCATTGCCATTTTCCTTGTGATCTACGGAAGAATGATCGAGGTGTATTTGACAGTATCCGTGGGGCCAATCCCGTTTGCCACGATGGTCAACCGGGAATGGGGTCATACGGGGCAGAACTACTTAAAGTCCCTGCTGGCGCTGGGCTTTCAAGCATTTCTTATTATGGTCTGTGTTGGCATCTATGCGGTACTGGTGCAGAATATCGCCGTGGGGGATGATATTACCGTGACGATCTGGGAGTGCATGGGCTACACGGTGCTGCTGTGCTACACGCTGTTCAAAACCGGCAGCCTTGCAAAAAGCCTGTTCGGAGCACATTAAAGGAGGTATCAATTTGGCATACGTAACGGTCCCGAAGGACCTAACAAAAATCAAAAGCAAGATGCTGTTCGGACTGACGAAGCGGCAGCTTGTGTGTTTCGGATTGGCGGCGCTTGTGGGAGTGCCGCTTTTCTTTTTGAGCAAGGGCGGCATGGGTACGACCTCGGCGGCGCTGTGCATGATCCTTGTCATGCTCCCGTTCTTCCTGTTTGCCCTCTATGAGAAGAACGGACAAACGCCGGAAGTGATCCTGGGGCATCTGATCCAATGCAAATTCGTCCGTCCGAAGCGGCGCATTTATCAGACCAACAACGCCTATTCCGCCCTGGTGCGGCAGGCAAAACTGGAAAAGGAGGTACGGGCGATTGCTGAAAAGAGCGGCAAAACCGGAAAACGCGCAGCCCGCCGCAAAGCGTAAGCTCACGCGGGCAGAGCGAAAACAAATTGAAGCCATCATCCGGCAGGCAAAGGGCGACGGCAAGCCACATACCGTGCAGGACAGCATCCCGTTTCGGAACCTGTACCCGGACGGCCTGTGCAGGCTGGATGACCGGCTTTTCTCCAAGACCATAGCCTATGAGGATGTTAACTACCGTCTGGCGGGGCCGGACGACCAGCGGGATATCTTTGAACGCCTCTGCGATTTCTATAACGGCTATGATCCCTCCATCGGCGTGCAAATGACCCTGAGCAGCCGCCATGAGGGCAAGGACGGAAACCTGTTTGGCATGGACGCCCAGGGCGACGCGCTGGATGATATGCGCGTGGAGGCGTCCGGCATCCTGCAAATGCAGTATGAGCGCGGCAACAACGGCTTTGTAAAGCGCAAATATGTCACGCTGACCATCGAGGCGGAAAATCTTCCGGCAGCGCGGGCAAGTTTTTCCCGAATCGAGGCAGACACCCTGAACCGCTTCAAGGTCATGGGCGCGGGCGCAAGGGTGCTGGACGGCAAAGAGCGGCTGGCGCTGCTGCATGGTCTTCTCCATCCGGAGGGCGGACAATTCGCCTTTGAATGGAACTGGCTTCCGGCAAGCGGCCTGTCCGTTAAGGACTTTATCTCGCCGTCCTCCTTCGAGTTTGGCGAGACGCGGTGTTTCCGCATCGGTGAGATGTACGGCGCGGTGTCCTTTCCTGCAGATATTGGCCCCGGAGATTCAGGACCGTATCCTCACGGATTTCATGGATGTGGAGGGAAACCTTCTCGTCACCATGCACGTCCGCGGCATCAACCAGAACGAGGCGATCAAGATGGTCAAGCGCAAGATCACCGATCTGGATGCCATGAAGATTCAGGAGCAGAAGAAGGCCGCCCGCAGCGGCTACGATCTGGATATTCTCCCGTCTGACCTCTCCACCTACGGCGGCGCGGCGAAAAATCTCTTGCAGGATTTGCAGAGCCGCAACGAGAGAATGTTCAATATGACCTTCCTCATGCTGCATCTGGCGCCCACAAAGCAAAAGCTGGAGATCGCCGTGTCGCAGTCGGCCAGCGTCGCCCAGACCCACAACTGCATCCTGACCCGGCTGGACTTTCAACAGGAGGACGGGCTTATGTCCTCGCTGCCGCTGGGCCTCAACCGTATCAAGATCGAACGGAGCCTTACCACATCGGCGCTGGCGGTGTTTGTCCCCTTCGTGACTCAGGAGCTTTTCATGGGCGGCAGTGCCATGTACTACGGCCTCAACGCCCTCTCCAACAACATGATCCTGCTGGACCGCAAGCAATCCCGTTGTCCCAATGGCCTTGTGTTCGGCACGCCGGGCAGCGGCAAGTCCATGAGCTGCAAGCGGGAGATCACCTATGTCATGCTGACCACGAAGGATAACGTCATCATCTGTGACCCAGAGGATGAATATTCTCCGCTGGTGAACCGGCTGGGCGGCCAGGTGATCCGGCTCTCCCCCAACAGCCGTGACTATGTGAATCCGCTGGATATCAACCTCAATTACAGCGAGGAAGAAAACCCGCTGGCGCTGAAAAGCGATTTCGTGCTGTCCTTCTGCGAGCTTATCATGGGCAGCAAGACGGGGCTGGAGGCAATCGAGAAAACCGTCATTGACCGGGCTGTGCAGATGATCTATCAGCCGTACTTCGCAGACCCGCGGCCGGAGAATATGCCCGTGCTGGGCGATCTGCTGAACGCGCTCATGGCGCAGGGCATCCCGGAGGCGGAGCGTGTGGCCCAGGCGCTGGACCTGTATGTGAACGGCTCGCTTAACTTCTTCAATCACCGCACCACCGTGGATATCCGAAACCGCCTTGTCTGCTTCGATATCAAGGGCCTCGGCAAGAATCTGAAAAAGCCGGGGATGCTCATTGTCCAGGACGCGGTGTGGAACACCGTCACGGTGAACCGCTCCATTGGGCGAGCCACCTGGTATTTCGTGGACGAATTTCACCTGCTCTTGAAGGAGGAGCAGACAGCGGCGTACAGCGCTGAGGTCTGGAAGCGTTTCAGGAAGTGGGGCGGCGTCCCGACCGGAGCGACGCAGAACCCCAAAGACCTGCTTTCCTCGCCGGAGATCGAAAATATCCTGGAAAACAGCGATTTTATCTACCTGCTGAACCTCTCCGCAGGCGACCGCAAGCTGATGACGGAGCGGCTGAACATCTCCGCGGAGCAGCTTGCCTTTGTGACCAACGCGGACCCCGGCAGCGGTCTTCTGTTCTTCCAGAATGTGATCCTTCCCTTCCGGGACGAGTTCCCGAAGGATACAGAGCTGTATAAACTTCTCACGACCAAGCCCAGCGAGGTCGCCCACGACGGGCAAAGCGGATAAGGAAAGGATGGGACAAGATATGAAATATGTGATCGACAGCGAAACCTACGAAAAGCATATCCGTGACGAGGTGCATCTTTACGGCCTGCTGCATCAGCTCGCGTTCCTCGCCGGGAAGGTGAAGGACGCGGAGGACATGGCAAATCTGGTCGAGACGGCAAAGCACTACGGCGAGATCGCGGAGGAAAAGTTTGACGACTGGCTCATTCCCGGCCGCTACCTGGCGTTTGGCGACCGGGCCGATCTCTCCGAGTTGAAAGCGGCGGAGCTCACGCCGCTGACCGCCGTGCTGAAAGAGCATGACGCAAAAATTAGGGAAAAGCAGCGTGCAGCTGCCACCTAACGATCCCGCCTACATCATTTCCGGCAGCGCCTTCCGTATGCTGGTGGGCGATCTCTTTGACCTGCTGGCACAGTACGGCTTCCTCCGTAATCGTGTTCTGGATGTAAAAACGGAGCGGCAGCTTGCGCGGCTGCAAAAGAACCTCTCCGGCGAGCACCCGGCGATCCGCAGGATGTACTGCAGGTGGGGCTTTCGCGGAGGATCAGGGCGTCACCGGGCTTCGATATTCTGGAAAGGCAATTCGCGGCGCGCGCATCTGACGCCCTATGATCCGGACGGCAGCGAGGCCGACTATGACTGAGCTGACCCCTAGTTACACAATGCCATGGTAAAAAGAGCTGCAAAAACAGTAAATAAGGCAATTTCAGTATAATACGCTTAGTCACAATAAATATTTCTTCTACCTTATCGGGAATATGTATGCTATAATGTTAGTGTTCATAGTAAGGAGGTATGTATATTGAAGAAATATGTTGGATACATGATTGTCTTTGTCTTTGGAACATATCTGTGGTTTGTACTTCTTCCGATGTGGTTTAATTACTCATTTCCAACAGGAGGATGGGACTGGTTGGGGTTTGTCGGCGTGGTCGGAGGCTTGTTCTTATCTGTGTGGTGCTTGAAAAAGCAGCAAGAGTTAAGCGTTGTTCCTTGTTTGGATGTTGACGCATATTCAAAGCTTGACGATAATGCCCACAATAAAGTGTTCCGAAGATTTAATGACACAGATGGCCGAATATACAATGACGGATATATTATTCTTAGAACACCAGGAAAAACGGAGCCAGATGGATTTAGGAAGAGTGCTAATATCAAGGTAACAAACAAGGGATTATCAACAGCATTTCAGGTATGTGTGTACCTTTACGATCTAAAAAGTGTTAAAGGGCTGGCATCTCTTGATGAAATAGCAACAACGCCCATTGATGATTTTTACGATAAGATTGAATATAAGGGCTATACATACTATGAGGAAACCGGTGTTGATGCCGAACCTGTAAAAAAATGAAAACGGCTGGCTTATATCTCCGCAGTACAATTTGTGTGCAACAGTTACCGTTATCTCAGGCGGCCTTCCCTGTCAGCCCTTCTCCACCGCAGGAAAACGAAAGGGCTTTGCGGATGAACGCTACCTGTGGCCGGAAATGTGCCGCGTTATTACCGAGCTGCGGCCCCGTTGGGTGCTTGGGGAAAATGTTGCTGGCTTCATCAATATGGGGCTCGACAAAACGATCTTTGACCTGGCAAAAGCGGGATACTCCCATTCGTATTTCCGGCTTGCGGCGTCGGCGCATGGCATGAGCGCCAGCGAACTTTTATCGTCGCGGCTGATGTTTCCCACACCCCTTGCCTCCGACAACAACACCGCCAGGGACGCGGCAAGCCTGGATGTGTTCCTGTCGGACAATGGGATATTCCGCAAGAGGAACCGAAACGGGGCAATCTGGAGCCTGAGCCTGTCGGCGGCGGTATTCTATCTGACCCCGGTGGCGTCGGACGGTTTCCGCTCGACCCTGAAGCCGTCGGCCTTCGATCCAGCGAAGAAGGACGGGAACCTGTCGGCGCAGATCATCATCCCAGGAACAACCGGTGTCCGAAACGGCAGCACTGAACCCGGATTGGGTGGAATGGCTCATGGGCTTCCCGAAAGGATGGACGGACGTATCCTCTGGGCCGCCGAGCCAGAAGGAATCCCCCGCATGACCGAGCGCATGGATGACCGGGCACTGCGGCTGAAAACATTGGGAAATGCGGTCTGCCCGCCCCAGGCCTATCCCATTTTCCGCTATATCGCCATGATCGAGAATGGCACCTGCGGCGACTTTTGCCCTTATGGAAAGGAAGGTGACTGCCTATGAGGGAACTGAAAGCGACCGATAAGATCACGCAGAAAATGACCCGTGACGGTGCGGTATCGGAAAACCTTGCCACGGGCGAGGTAGAACATATCAGCAGCCGGGAGCCGGAAACGGAGCTGTCCGCTTCTTCGGAAGAATCCGCTGGTGCTGCGGCTGACCTTGCCCTGCGTGCGGCGGAGCACCATGAGAAGAAAAGCGCACGAAAGGTGGAAAAGGCTGACACCCAGGCGGTGCGGGATGGTTCTGCCGCAAGGCAGCGCCCGTCCTCCCGTCTGCAATTTACCGCAGAAGAACGTGCCGATCCCGCACTTGGAAAGTACATCGACCGTTCCGACCGTGCGGCGGACCGGCTGGATGCGGCAACGGCCGCTATCCCCACAAAGAAAGTTCTCCGTACCGAGCGTGTTTTTGACGAGACAGCCGGAAAAGGCAAAACGCAGCTTCACTTTGAAGAAGTGGAGAAACGCCCCAATGGACGCCTGCGGCACAATCCGCTTTCTCGGCCGGTCCATGAGATCGTCCATGCTGCCCATGCGAAGGTACATGAGGTGGAACAGGAAAATGTGGGTGTAGAGGCCGGACACAAGGGCGAGGTGCTGACGGAGCGCGGACTTGCCTACGGAAAGGGAAAGGTTCGTGCCGCCGTCCACCATCACCGCACAAAGCCCTGGCGTGACGCGGCGAAGGCAGAACAGGCTTCGGTCAAGGCAAACGCCGACTACCTTTACCAAAAGGCACTGCATGATGATCCTGCATTGGCGGCTTCTAACCCGGTATCCCGCTTTCTGCAGAAACAGCGGATCAAGCGGAACTATGCAAAGGAGCTGCGGCAGGCAGAGAAAACCGCAAAGAACACAGCAGCCACGGCGAAAAGTGCGGCGCAGAAAGCAAAGGACGCCTTCAAGGAAACTTTCCTCTACATCAAGCACCATAGCCGGGCGGTGCTGTTGGTGATCGGCATTGGCGCCTGTGTTGCCCTGCTGTTTGGCGGGGTATCTTCCTGTTCCATGATGGCAGGCTCCGGCGTGGGCGGTGTATTTACTTCCTCTTATCTCTCCGAGGACGCGGATATGCTGGCTGCGGAGGCGGCCTACTGCGAACTGGAGCAGGAGCTTCAATATGAGCTGGACCACTATGAGGCTCTGCACCCCGGATATGACGAATACCGTTTTGACCTGGACGAGATCGAACATGACCCTTATGTGCTGATCTCCATTCTCACGGCGTTCCATGAAGGGGTGTTCACCATCGACGAGGTTCAGGCGGAGCTGCAAATGCTCTTTGAAAAGCAGTACATCCTGACGCAGACCGTGGAAGTGGAGGTGCGCTATCGGACGGAGACACGGACAGACAGCGAAGGAAACGACTATGACGTGGAAGTACCGTATAACTACTATATTTGCAATGTGAAGCTGGAAAACTTCGACCTTTCCCATGTGCCGGTCTACATCATGGACGAAGAAACGCTTTCCCTGTATGCGGTCTATATGGCAACGCTGGGGAACCGGGAAGATTTGTTCCCAGGCTCCGGCTATGTAGACAAGTACACCAAACCGCCCACCACCTACGATATCCCGCCTTCCGCACTGGAAGATGAAACCTTTGCGGCGCTCATTACCGAGGCGGAGAAGTACATCGGATATCCCTATGTCTGGGGCGGCAGCAATCCACACACTTCTTTTGATTGCTCCGGCTTCGTGTCCTGGGCGCTGACGCAAAGCGGCGTCTGCAATACGGGCAGGCTGGGAGCCCAGGGGCTCTACAATATTTCCACCCCGGTATCCTCTGCCAACGCAAGACCCGGCGACCTGATCTTTTTCATCGGCACTTACGATACACCGGGCGTTTCCCATGTGGGTATCTATGTGGGCGGTGGAAAAATGCTGCACTGCGGCGACCCTATCCAGTATGCAGATATCAACACAAGCTACTGGCAATCCCACTTTTACGCTTTCGGGCGACCGCCCTACAACTGATTGGAGGTGAGCATATCAATATTGTCTCCTATGGTGGCGGTGCAAACAGCACCGCCCTTCTTGTTGGGCTGCACCAGCACCACATTCCCGTTGATCTGATCTTGTTTGCAGATACGGGCGGCGAGCATCCGCATACCTACGCTTATCTGGTTATCATGGATCAATGGCTGAAAGAACATGGTATGCCAGAGATCACACGAGTCTATAAGACCACAAAGGACGGCAAGCGTCTGACTTTGGAGGATGAATGTTTGAAAAGTGGCACGCTGCCCTCTATTGCCTACGGCTTTAAGCGGTGCTCTTTGAAACACAAGATCGGCCCGCAGGAAAAGTTCTGCAACAATTATCCCCCGTGCCGTGAGGTCTGGCGCAGCGGGAAGAAGGTAGTCAAGTTCATTGGCTATGACGCAGGTGAGCATTACCGCAGCGACAAAGTATTGCTGAATGATTTAGCAGACCCCAAATACAGCAAATGGTATCCCTTGATGGAATGGGGATGGGACAGAGAGGAATGTATCCGGCAAATCGAAGCGGCAGGCTTGCCGCAGCCGGGAAAAATCCTCCTGCTTTTTCTGCCCCAGTATGCGGGCAGAAGAAATCATCGACCTGCGTGAGCATTACCCTGATTTATTCCGGCGTGCACTGGCACTTGAGGACAACGCAAAAGCCAATCTGAAAACTGTCCGTGGGCTTGGACGCAACTATTCATGGAAAGAACGATTTGGAAAGGAGTTTATTTGACTATGGCAACGACACAGAAGATCCGCAATGACATTACGAAAATGAAGGAGAAGATCGCGGAACAGCAGAAACGCCTTCGCGCACTGGTGGCGCAGCTTGCGGAGGAAGAAAATCTGGAGATCGTCCGCATGGTGAAGGCTGTCCACATGGACAATAAGGAGCTGACTGCCTTCCTGAAAGCCTACGCCAGCGGCCTGATTACCTTGCCAGAGGATATGATGGCGGCGGATAGCGGCGCGGAGATCGAGGAAACGGAGGGATACGAGGATGAAGCATAATTTTTTGACAAAAATGGTATCGGCTCTTTTGGCGGTGGTGCTGAGCACTGCCGCTTTTCTGTCACCGCCTTTGCCAGCGGCGGCGAGGAAACCATGGAGCCCGTGGCTGAACAGGAAACGGCCGGGGATGTTTCTGATCTGCTTTCCGCTCTGGCAGGCAGCCAGGTCACGGTATCCGTCACCGAGAACGGTATCCAGTTCAGTTCTGGCGAAAATGATACCGGGCAGACCGGCACCGTCACCACGGGCGGCGGCAATCTGAATGTCCGCACGGGTGCGGGAATGGACTATACCGCCTTCACCCAGCTTCCCAATGGAACGACCGTGAAAGTGATCGGCACGGACGGCGACTGGCTGAAGGTCATCCTACCGGAAAAGGTCGGCTATGTCTATTCCGGCTACATGACGGTAAGTGACGGCGAGGCTGGTTCCGGGGAAGGTTCTTTCTCTCTGGATGCGGAAACGCTGGAAAAACTGCTGGGTATGCTGGGCGGCGGTTTGAATGGCGGTGCTGCCCTGACGCCGGACGGGAACCTGTCACTGATCGACGATATCGGCAGCCCTGCCGCCAGCGGCAAGCAGTTTATTACAGTGGAAACGAAGAACGGCAATGTGTTCTATCTCATTATCGACCGTGACGACGAGGGCGAGGAAACCGTGCATTTTCTGAACCAGGTGGATGAAGCCGACCTCATGGCACTCACGGAGGACGGAGAAAAGGCGGAAACGCCTATTGTCTGCACCTGTACGGAGAAGTGCCAGGCCGGAGCGGTCAATACCGCTTGCCCGGTCTGCGTAAAAAAACCTTAGTGAATGTGTTGGCACAGAACAGAAAGCTGCGGAGCCCACCGAGCCGGAGAATCCGGAACCCGAAAAGAAAAGCAATACCGGGGCGATCCTGGCGGTGCTGCTGATCCTTGCAGCCGGAGGTGGTACGGCGGTCTATTTCCTGGTGCTGAAACCGAAGCAGGGAAAGAAAGTTCCCGCTGATCTGGATGATTTCGACCTGGAGGATGAAGAAGAATATCTGACCGAGGACGAGGAAACGGAGGAAAAGAATGAGTAAACTGATTATCGCAGAAAAACCGAGTGTGGCAAAATCTATCGCGTCGGCCCTGGGTGCTTCATCCAGGGCCGATGGCTTTTATGAGGGCAGCGGCCTTCTCATATCCTGGTGTGTAGGGCACCTGGTATCCCCGATGGATGCGGGCGGCTATGACGAACGTTTCAAGAAATGGCGCTATGATGATCTTCCCATTCTGCCGGAGCCGTTCCGCTATGTGCTGGCACCAGGCAAGGAGGATGCTTTTGAAAATCTCCGTGCCCTGATGGACCGCCCCGATGTGGATACCATCGTCAATGCCTGTGACGCCGGGCGTGAAGGGGAGCTGATCTTCCGTCTGGTGTATGAAATGGCTGGATGCCGCAAGCCGGTCCTTCGCCTCTGGATTTCCTCGATGGAGGACAGCGCTATCCGAGAGGGCTTTTCTGACCTGCGCCCCGGCGCCGATTATGAAGCATTGTATCAATCAGCCCTGTGCCGCCAGAAAGCGGATTGGCTGGTGGGGATCAATGCTACGCGACTTTTCTCCGTTCTCTATCACCGTACCCTGAATGTGGGCCGTGTTCAGACACCCACACTGGCAATGCTGGCGGAGCGTGACGCGAAGATCACGCTGTTTCACAAGGAAAAGTATCATCTGCTGCGCTTGACGCTGGATGGAACCGAGGCGGTGTCGGAAAAGTTCACCGATCCAACGGAGGCGGAACAGGCAGCGGTCATGTGCAAGGGTGCGGCCATCACCTGTACCTCTGTCACGAAGGAACAGAAGAAAGAACAGCCGCCGAAGCTCTATGATCTCACCACCTTGCAGAGGGAGGCAAACCGCCTGTTCGGATACACGGCAAAGCAGACCCTTGACTACGCCCAGAGCCTCTACGAAAAGAAGCTGCTGACCTATCCCCGCACGGACAGCCGGTATCTGACCTCAGATATGGCGGAAACAGCCTCCTGCGTCATCCATCTGGCGGCGAACGTGCCGCCCTTTGACGGGATCAGCAATTTCTTCCCGCTGGTGGAGACCATGATCTCCGATAAGGATGTATCCGACCACCACGCCATTATCCCCACGATGGAGATTGAAAAGGCAGATATCAAGGGGCTGCCCCTGGGCGAGCGCAATTTGTTTCTCTTGGTCTGCTGCAAGCTGCTGTGTGCATCGGCGGAGCCGTATGTGTATGAGGCAGTCACGGCAACTTTCGACTGCGGCGGCCATTCCTTTACCGCAAAGGGCAAGCGCATCCTCTCCGAAGGCTGGCGGGAGATCGACCGCATTTTCCGTACCTCCCTAAAAGAAAAGCCTGCGGATGGGGACGGCGGCACACTCCCAGACTTCACCGAAGGGCAGATTTTTGATGGTGCGGAGGTTGCTGTTACCGAGCATTTCACCCAGCCGCCGAAGCCCTACACCGAAGATACCCTCCTGTCCGCTATGGAGAACGCAGGCAAGGATGATATCCCCGACGAGGCGGAGCGAAAAGGTCTTGGCACGCCTGCGACCAGGGCGGCTATCATCGAAAAGCTGGTGGCAGCCGGATTTGTGGAACGCAAGGGCAAGAGCCTGATCCCCACAAAAGCCGGTATCAACCTTGTCACGGTCCTGCCGAAGCCGCTGACCTCTCCCATGCTGACAGCGGAATGGGAACAGAAATTAACGGAGATCGCAAGGGGCGGCGCTGACCCGGATACCTTCATGGACGGTATCCGCACGATGGTTCAAGAGATCGTGTCCACCTATTCCTGCATTTCCGAGGATGGCAAAAAGCTGTTTGCCCCGGAGAAGGAAGTGATCGGTACCTGCCCCCGCTGCGGCCAGCCGGTTTATGAGGGCAAGAAGAACTTTGCGTGTTCGGATCGGTCCTGCGGTTTTGTCCTCTGGAAAAATGACCGCTTCTGGACGAGCCGCAAGAAGGAACTGACAAAGAAGATGGCAACGGACCTTCTGAAAAAGGGTCGTACCAATGTCAAGGGAATGTGGTCTGAAAAGAAACAGGCCACTTATGACGCTGCGGTGATCCTGGACGACACGGGCGGCAAGTACATCAATTTCAAGCTGGAATTTCCGAAAAGAAAGGAAGGTGTCAATGGCAGAAAATAAGACTTTGGAACATTTACCCGAAGTGAGGGCGGCGGTGGCTGCCCTCTCCCCGGAGGACCGGGAGCTACTGGTGGCGGTGCAGGCATCGCCCTTCAAGCTGACAACGCCGGAGCAGTTTAAGGAGTTTGCGGACAACATCGACTATTTCGTATTTGAGCCCAATATCCACGATCTGAATGATCTGGGGTGGCGGTATCTGGCACAGCACATGGATATGCTGCTGCCCCCGGAACTTCTGAAAGCAATCGACCCTGTTCCGTTTGGCAAGTACGCCATGCAGGAGGAACAGGGGCATTTTACGGAACACGGATATATTTCTCTTTCCGGCGACGAGTGGGTGCATGAACGCCCTGCGGAGCCGGAGAAAAAGCCCTCCATCCGGGAACGGCTGGAACAGGGCAAGAAGGAATGTGCGGAGAAAAGCAAGGCGCAGCCCCATAAGGAAAAGTCTGCGCCGGAACTGTAAGGAGGTGCTGATATGCCATATTACGATCACAACAAGGATTATCCCTTTGCCGCCTTTATCACCAATCTTGGGAAATATAACGAGGGCGAGCTTGTGGGCGAGTGGGTGAAGTTTCCCACCACCGCCGAGGAATTGAAGGAAGTGTTTAAGCGGATCGGAATCGGCCAGAAGGATGACTTCGGCCAGCCCTATGAGGAATGGTTCATCACGGACTATGACTGCTATGTGGACGGTCTTTACAGCAAGCTGGGTGAATATGAGAATCTGGACGAGCTGAATTATCTGGCGTCGAAGCTGGATGAAATGAGCGAAAGCGAATACGCACAGTTTCAGGCCGGTATGGAAATGGGCGACCATTGCAGCAGCCTGCAGGAGATCATCAACCTCACCGAGAATCTGGATTGCTATGAGGTTTACCCCGATATCCATGACTATGACGATCTGGGCCGCTATTACATCGAAGAACTGGACGTTATGCAGGTGCCAGAACATTTGCAGAATTACATCGACTATGAGGCCTACGGCCGGGACGTTGCGTTGGAGGAAAACGGCACCTTCACGGATCAGGGCTATGTGCGTGATACGGGTGACAGTTTCCATGAGTATTACGACGGCGAGCGCGGCAGTATCCCCGACGAGTACCGGGTGATGACCTTTCAGGACGATCTTCCCGAAGAAGAAAAATCCGAGTGGGCTATGGATATCGCCTTTGACATGGATGAGTTTTTCCGTCATAACGATCCGCAGTATGCGGCGGAGCACCCAGAGGCGCACGCCGCAAAGGAGGAACTTTACGAAAGCCTGATGGCTGGGCGCATTTCTGCTTTGGATGAAAAGCTGGCGGCGTTAGGGCAGACGCAGGAGGACTATCTTCCTTCGGAGATCGAAAAATTCAAGGACGCCACGGGCTATGAGGAATTTCTTGATTTTGACCCGGCGGAGGTCAAGGCCGCTTTGGATGACCCGGAGAAGTCCCATGCGGATGAAATGCTGTCCGCTGCGGAGAGGGTTGCCTCGGAAAAGATGACTGTGCTTGTAGTGGAGCCTATGAAGGAACCCTATGTGAAGGAGATCGACCCCGATCTTCATTCCCTGCAGGCGGAGGTCGGCGGAGACATTGGCGCAACTTATCCCTATTCTGACCCGGTGGCGCTGGTTTGCAATGATGAAGGAAAGCTCATCGGGCTTGACCTGAACCGTGGGCTGCGGGATGAAAATGGAGAAATTTATGATATCGTAGCAGGAACTTTCCTGGTGGTTGGACTTGGTGAGGAAGATTTTGCATCCCTGTCCCCGGAACTGATCCAGAAATACACGGAACAGTTCAAAACGCCGGAACGATTTATGCAGATCAATGGCAATATCGTTGTTCTCCCCGCTTCCGCAGAGAAACAAGACCTCGCTTTTCTGCCAGACCGTTTTGAGACCGGCGAGCGTGTGCAGACACCCAGGGGCAGCTTTCAGGTGACGGCTATGAGCCGGGAGCAGATGGAGGCGGCCGGTTACGGTGTCCACCATATTTCCGATGATAGAAAATATCTTATCATGGGGAATGGCACACGGGCCTTTGCCGTGGCGGCGGAGCAACCGGAAAAGGACAATCCTCTCCGCACCGCTGAAATGACGCTGGAGGATGACTACGGCATGATCGACGGTGTTATCAACAACGGAAGACGTGGCGAAGAATTGGAAAAAGCCCAGGAGTACGCAGATCGGACAACGCCGGAGAAGCCTTCCATCCGTGAGCGGTTAGAAGATGCCAAACGGGAGTGTGCTGAGCACAAGCCCCCGGAGGGCAAGAAGCCCGGCCGTGATGTGCCGGAGCATGACTGCCTATGAGCCGAAGCAAGAAGTGGCGGCTGGAATGGGCGTTCTTCCTGGGCGAGAACGGCAGGCGGCAGTATAACCATATCTGCAAAAAATGTGTTCACGGCTGCAAGCAGAGTTTCCGGGCGTGTCTGGTCGCTTGTCCGCATTACAATTCCAAACGATCTAAAATCTGTGAAGATAAGGGTGGAAAAACCGCAGAATAATTCCCTGTATCCGTATTTTCAAAGGGAGCCTTTATGATTTCTCATGTGTCGGTCTGCTTGCTGGCACATAGAGAAAATGGCTCGATTTCAAACACTTTCTGATACACAAAACGGGAGTACAGCTTTTCGGTTCGTCCGATCGGCTGTACTCCCGCTTTTTCTTTTTGCTATCATCAAATTACTTTAACACGGTTCTGTTATTTGAACAGGGGTACAAATTGTACCTCCGTTGAAAAGGAATTTCCATAGTATTTTCTCATTAGGATTGGATAGGAAAGGATGGATAGCCGCCGCAGTAGGCGTTGTGGGAATGTGCGTAAACTGCCAGGATTGTGAGGCTGTGGGAAAGCTGTTTGCAGACTTGTGGGAAAAGACTTGTCTTTTTCCATCAGGTTGTGAATGGCTTTTCCATCGGCACGAGCGGCAGTTTTCCATATTTCCATGACGCAAGAAAATCATCCAACGATCAGCCGGTACACCGTCAGCGGCACATACCACACCGCCACAATAAGCCGCCAGGCCAGAACGAAACCGCCGATTACACCGCCGATAATAAAGTTCAACGTAAACAGGGCGATCCCTCCACCCAGGGAGCCGCCGCCCGGCACGATCCAGAGGCACATCCGATGGAGGCCAAACGGTAGCCCGCAGAGTATCCAGAGCCATACATAGTCAAGCTCTCCGTTCTTCATGCAGGCGGATTTGAAAATACAATACAGGATCAGCGCCACGATTACGGGCAGTACACTTTTGAAGAAAAATGCTTTGATTGCTTCGCTTCTTGTCATCGGTAAAACCTCCTTCCGCAGTTCCATTATACAGGATGCCGGGAGCTGCGCCCAGCGTCTTTCAGAGAAAATTATTCAAGTTCATGCCGCCGCTGTTGTTCCTGTTCCTTTGGAACGGTTAGTAGCGCATCCACATTTTGCTTGACGGTATCGTATTCCTGGGCTTCGGTCCTTGTGGTTTTGTACTCTGCAAGGAGCCGTTCCTTTTCTGCGTTGAGATTGGCAAGCTCCGTTTTCATGCTTTCCGTTGTCGGCAGCGGCACAGCCCCCAGCCGTTTTAATTCTCTGGCGGCCGCTTCAAAAAGGATGATCTCGCTCTCATGCCCCCGCAGGAACTTTTCTTTATCATTTGATTTACGGTATCGGTCATAAAGCGGCTTTAGCTGACGGTAAGTTCCGGCATGCTTCATCACAAGGGCAAGTTCGGCACTTCTGCTTTCTATCCGCTTGATCTCTGCATGAGCGGTATCCCTGCGTGCGGATATTGCGGTCAATTTGCTTTCCAGTTCTCCATAACTGCTTATCCCGTGTTCGGTCAGGAAATTCATGGTCTTGGCGGCCTGTTTCAGATTGTTCAGCTTCGCCCAATGGGTGAAGCCTGCACTCTGCTGCGCCTTGATGTTGTTCTGAATATCAATGAGCAGGCTGATCTTTCCGTCCTGCTGTTTCGGCTGGCGGGAAGGTCTGGCGTGTCCGGCGATCCGGGCAGCAAGGGCTTCTTCGGTGTAGTCCGCACCCAGGGTTTTCAGACGGGTGAACCGTTCCTGATCTGGCGCTCTGGCGGAGATATACTTGCCGCGCTTGATCTCATAACCTTCCCTCTGCAGGCGGCGAAGCAGTTCTTCCAGGTTGGAACAGGCTGGCAGGAGCCGGTCGATGGCCGCTTTCAGCTTTGCCTTATAGCTGGTGCCGTTCTGCGCAGCCTGATGTTCAATATAGCTCTTGCCCTTGTCCTGTCCGGGGATGATGACAGACAGACCGTGTTCCTTGCAAAGCCGGTCGGAGGTGCGGCGGATATAGTGATAACTCCGCTTGTTGGAATGATAGTGCTTGTGATCCGCAAAGCTGACCGCATTGAAAATCAGGTGGTTATGAACATGATCTTTGTCTATATGGGTAGTAAGTACAAATTCATACTTGCCGCCCAGGATTTCTTTTGCAAGCTCCATGCCGATCTCATGGGCCTGTTCCGGCGTAACCTCCCCAGGCTCAAACGCCTGGATCAGGTGGCGGCCCAGGTGGGTGCCCTTGTCGATGGAGTGGCGGCGGGTCCAGGCAAATTCAATATCCGCTGTTTCGGCGGTGCAGCCATAGGAGGATACCAGGAGTTTTCCATCCGTTTTTTCCGGGTTGCAGATATAGTCAATGGCCGCTTTCAGCGTTGACTTGATAGGATGCGTCTTTGTAACTGCCATATCTGATCCAGCCTTTCCCGGATTTCCTCCATATCCGCCTGATAGGGCGAGCCGGCGGCGTTGATCCGTTTTGCGATCTGGTTGATGTTCCGGCCGATGGCGGAAAGCTCCGCGGTAAACGCCTTGATCTCCGTGGTGTCGGTGTAGATGATATATCCGTCAATCGCCATCTTTCGGAGGTAGGCACCATATCTGCGTGTGGGTAGCTGGCTCATTTTCTCATCTATGAGCCGTTTTTCGTCCTCCGTGACATAGAATTTCATTTGGATATTCCGCTTTCGGTTTGCCATGCGCCGCCTCCGTTCTTCATAAGGGTTTGGGATTATCCCAACAAGCATTTTTCATTTTCGGGCAAGGGACCTGAAAATCCGAAAAATCGCAAGCGGGTACTCGCTTGCTGTGCTTGCTATCGTATCTTATCCCTACTTATAAAGCGTTTCGGAAACCTCAAAATGCCCGCAAAATAAGAAAAACAGAGGATGTTCAGACACCCTCCGTTTCTTCATTCGGCTTTTCAATTTTTAAGGCCCCGTCAATGGCACCTTCCACGATAGGCAAATACTGTTCCGGGCAGAGCTTTAACTTCTGTCCGACCCGCTGGCGCAGCTCGCTTTCCTCTCGCATGACCTCTGGATTGAAATATCTCTCCATTGGCAGACCGCAGATTTTTACAAGCTGTATGATGACCGGCAGGCTGGGGATCGTGCCCTCGTTTTCAATGTTGGCAAGATACCTGGTATCAATGTTCACCTTTTCGGCTAAATCTTTTCGTGCAAGGTTCTTCGCCTTCCGTGCTTCTTTTACATCTGCACCGAAGGTTTCAAAGCCAGGGCAGTCTTTAACTTTTGCCATTCAACATCACCCACATACATTCTATATTTCATAGTTTGCACATGGAATGATTTGATATGTACCACACATACATTTTATAATTCTTTGTTATGTCCTGCTCTCCTTGACTGACTACCAAATATGAAGTATTATATACTTAGTTTCAACTAACTCAAAAAAGAGGGCACACAATGACAAATCAATACATGACGAAGCTGTACCACGATCTGCTCTCCAACTCTCCGCAGACAGTGACAATAGATATTCCGGCTGATATGGGAACAGGCCAGATTTCACAGGTTGTTACAAAGCAAGGTGCTGTTGTATCCGACTGGAAAATGAACTATTTTTCAGATATGAATGTGCAGGGTGTAAGCTGCGAAGATTATATTCAACTTTTATTTTGCTTCAATGCGGCTTCATCGGATGCTTTCAGGCAAGGATTAAGGATAGAGAATCAACACGCATACTTCAAAATTCAAAAAACATCCATGGACTGCGGCCATGAAATATGCTATACTAACCGTGGTTTGCTTATGCTAACCAGGGAGGAAATACAAATGAGCGAACAGCAATTTACAGACTTTTTTTGATCCGGAAATTCAAAAAATTGTCAGCGAAGATGGCTGCTCCATTTACAGAATGAAAAACGTAACTGGAGAGGGTGTTATCACTCGTTATGAAATTCTTCCGGGTATTGAATTATTCTATAATGATTTTCACATGAGCGATGGACAGAATCAAAACAAGCTTCCGCACTCTGATGTACTTGAAATCAATCATTGCCGGGAGGGACGTTTTGAATGCGAATTTGCTAATGGAGATTATCAGTATGTCGGTGCTGGCGATCTTGCAATTAACCGCCTGACAAACGAAACTACATCAACTTACTTTCCGTTGTCGCATTATCACGGCATTTCTATTACCATTGATCTGCCTACGGCAGATCAAACTATGAAGCGGATAGAAAGTGTGATTGGTGGGCTGAATATAGATGTCTTTTCGATTGCAGATAAATTTTGCAAAAATGACACCTGCGTTGTATTAAGAACCCAAAGCGAAATCGAACATATTTTTTCGGAACTTTATCGGGTGGAGCCTCGGATGATTGCTTACTATTTGAAAGTGAAAGTGCTGGAATTGCTGATGTTTCTGAATCAGGTTTCGCTTCAGGATTACCAGGAAGAACGAAGATATTTTGCAAGAAATCAAGTACAAACAATAAAGAAAGTACAGGAATATATGACAGCCGATCTTCGCAACCATTATACTTTGCAGGAGCTATCAGAAAAATTTGAAATTCCTCTTACCTCAATGAAGGTTTGCTTCAAGGGCGTTTATGGGTGTTCTATTTATGCTTATATGAAATCCTATCGTATGCAGGCTGCTACGATCTTGCTTCGGGATACTTCTGACAGCATAACAGAAATTGCGGCTAAAATGGGATATGATAATCCCAGTAAATTTTCCGAGGTATTCAAAAAGGAATTTGGAGAACTGCCTTCCGAGTTCCGAAAAAAGTTGTCCAAATAGGGGATGTTTGGTCTTTTTAGAGTGGCAGCAAAATAGCAGATACAATATACTATCATCTGTGCGAGCAGATGATTTAAGAGCGTCGTGCAGACGCTCTTTCTTTTTACATGGAGGTTAGCCCCCTCTAACTCTCAAAGGAGTCGGTATTATGAAACAGGATATGAGAAAATATATCCTACGGAAACTGATTGAACTGATATTTACTTTACTGTTTGTAACTCTGTTGTCTTTCTTGCTGATGAGACTGTCATCCGTTGATCCGGCCACAGCTTATGCAAAGAGGATGATCGGAAACCCCACAGCGGAGCAGATTGAAAAAATTCGGATTCAGTTAGGTTTTGATAAACCATTGCTTGTCCAGTATGGCCGTTGGGTATGGGACTTACTGCATTTTGATTTAAGCGTTTCTTTGGCAAATGGACATGATGTTTGGACGGATATTGCCACAGCCTTTCCGAAAACGCTTGGAATTGTAGCTCTGGCATCTATCTTTCAGGTTGTTTTCATTGTAATCGTTAGTTGTATTGCCTTTTTACTTCCCTGGAAACTTCCGAAAAAGGCAGTCAGGCTTTTGTGCATTTTGGGTGTGTCCATACCCTCTTTCTATTTGGCAACCGTTTATCTGGATTATTTTGCTGTTCAAAAGTCCTTAATTTCTGTGGCAGGAAATACAACCCTACTCAGCTACATATCTCCGGCAATCTGCATTGGCGTATTCGGGGCTTCTTTCTATACGCCGCTTCTGATGGATGCTCTGGAGCATGAAAGCAACGAGGATTACGCATTTTATGCCCGTTGCCGTGGGCTTTCGGAAAAAAGGCTTTTGCTGTGCCATTTTTTTCCGCGGGCAGCGATGGGTTTAGTTCCAAACTTTTTACAAAGCATTGGTTTGGCACTGGCTAACGCAACGGTGATTGAATCCATTTTTTCAATTCCGGGATTTGGTTATCTGATTGTAAACCATGTGCTTGATCGCGATACTCCCATGATACACGCCGAGGTGTTTTTTCTGGCGCTGGCGATTGCTCTTTGCAACATTGCCGCTGACTTGGTGCAGTGGGCAATCGGGCGTAAAAAGGGGGTGGCATAAATGAACGCTAAGCGTTTTCGGAAACGGTTTGCGCTCCTTATTCCGACACTTGTGATTATTTTCTTTTTCATCGGATTTTTATTTGCTCCCAACGATTCGATGAAATCAAATCTGTTGGCGAGATATGCTGATCCCAGTGCAGAATATCCGTTTGGTACGGATGCGTTAGGCCGCTGCATTCTGTCGCGGATTCTTTATGGCGGATGGACAACGCTGGGGATTGTATTAGGCGGCTCTCTTATTGTTTTTCTGATTGGTACTGTCATTGGAATGGTGACGAGCCGGGCCGTTATGAAAGAAAATGCGCTGATAGATGGACTGATTAACGCTGTCACGGCTATTCCTCCGATTGCGTATTTGATTGTGTTTATTGGAGCCTGGGGCAGCGGAGCGAAAACTACTCTTGTCGCGCTCACTGTGTCTTACATTTTGAGATACATAAAACTGGTTCGTACCCGTACCGACATGGAAATGGGAAAAGCCTATGTCATGTGTGCAATCGCTTCCGGCGCTTCAAAGCTCAGAATCATGCTGATTCATATTTTCCCGAATTTGATTGCCGAAATGATTCGCTTTCTGTGCCTTTCCTGTGCGGATATGATTCTGGCTATTACCGGATTTTCCTTTATTGGATTAGGGCTTGGTGATAATGTAGTAGATTGGGGAAGTATGATTTTAGACGCAAGGGGTGCTTTGGTTCTTCACCCGACCATGATTCTCTATCCAATAGGGGCGGTAATTTTATCGACACTCTGCTTTAACGTCATTGGCAGGCAGTTGACAACGAAGGAGGCAGAGTGATGTTAAAAATTGAACAGTTAGATGTCAAGGAACGGTCAGGCCGCTACCTTCTGAAAGACATATCTATGGAAATTCCTGCAGGCCGTGTGATTGGACTTACAGGTAAAAGCGGCTCTGGAAAAACAACTTTGCTGCGGAGCATTTTGGGAATGCTTCATACAAGCTGTCATATTGATGCCGGGAAGATTTTGTTGGACGATATAGATTTATCACATCTTTCCCGCAAGTCACATCGTGAGCTTTGTGGGAAAAAGCTTGGATTTATCCCCCAGAACCCTATGACGGCTTTTGACAGCCGATTAAAAATCGGTTATCAGATGCGGGAAACCTTTGTCAATCGTTTGCATTTGAATACAAGTGAAGCAACTGACCTGGCGAAAGAGAAACTGGTTTCCGTGAATCTAAAAGACACGGATCGGATTTTTGGGGCGTATCCGTCTGAACTATCAGGCGGAATGCTACAACGAGTAGCTGCGGCAATCTTATTGGGAATGTCGCCGGATTATGTTTTAGCCGATGAACCAACCGCTGCATTGGATGAAGAAAACAGGGATTTATTGCTTCTCATCATGCAGGAGCAAATGAAGGACAAAGGCATATTATTTGTATCCCATGATGTGGCCGCACTTAAAAACTTATGTCAGAACGTTTATGTTCTGGGAGCCGGAAAAATTATTGAGCATGGAACGATGGATAAACTCTTGTCAAGTCCGCAGACAGACTGGATGAAACAATTTTCCGCGTTGAGCCATAGGGAAAGTCGGGGTGAATGGAAATGGGAGAAATTGTAATCCAGAATGTAAATCAGGTATATCATAATGCGAATCAGGGAGATTTCAATGCACTTTCGGGCATCAATCTCCGTCTTAGCAAGGGCGAAAATATTGCTATTGAGGGAGAAAGCGGATCAGGAAAGAGTACGCTCGCAAGACTTCTGATTGGACTTGAGAAACCCACTTCGGGAAAGATATTACTGGATGGTGAAGATATAACCTGTTGGAATTATCGAACATGGAAACAGCATCGTAAAAAAATACAGGCGGTCTTTCAGGATTCTTCCGGCACTTTAAATCCTGCCAGGTCCGCATACTCAAATGTGGAAGAAGCACTGGTGAACTTAACTGATAAGAAAAGAGCTGAGAGAAAAAAACATATTTTAGATTTGATGGATGCCGTACACATGGATTATAGGCTTTTGGAAACTCCTGTCCGTCAGCTTTCGGGCGGCGAACAGAGGCGTCTCTCTTTGCTTCGGGCGATTGCCGTGGAACCAGATTACTTAATCATGGATGAAGTGACCAGCGGGCTTGACCTGATTTCGGCGGATGCCGTACTTACTTTAGTAGAGAACTTTGTGAAGCTATCCGGCAGCTCCTGCATTTTCATTACGCATAGCAGAAAGGACGCAATGCGTATTGCAAATCGGATTATCATCATGCGGGAGGGACGGATCGCCGAGCAAGGCTATCTAATAGATCAATTATCAAACAAGAAAGGACAAGGATAACATGAAACAGATTTACAAGAAACTTCTCGCCGCTGCATTGGGCGTGAGTATGCTTCTGTCTATGGTCGGCTGTGGTCAGAATGATACCTCCGATCAGACGCAGACTGGCGGTGAAAACGAAGCGAAGGTACTGACGATCGTCACGGCTAAGGAATTGGACAGCCTTACGACACTGACCATGAACAAGGAAAACAATATTGCCTGTGGCCTGGTCTATGAGACTTTAGTCGCCTATGAGGACGGGGAAATTGTTCCCGAACTGGCCGAGGAATGGGGATGGGATGAGACAAATACTGTCCTTACCTTTAAGCTCCGTCAGGATGTTGCTTTTACAGATGGAGCCGCTTTTAATGCGGAAAGCGTAAAGGAAATTCTGGACTTTGACCGTTCCAACCCTAATTTTAGCGGTATCAAAGGCATTTACAACATTGAAAGCGTAGAGGTTGTTGACGAATACACGGTGGCCGTTCATTATGCTGCCCCTTGCTTCTCTTATATCAATGACTTCTGCTTCCAGAATGTTGCTGGTATGATGTCCCCGAATGTGTTTGAAGCTGAAAACTTCCAGACATTCACAGATGTTGTCGGCACTGGTCCATACATCCGCGAAGAAATGATTTCCGGTGACTGTACACGTTTTGTCAGAAATGAAAACTATTGGGGCGAAGCTCCTTACTATGATGAAGTTGTCATAAAGTATATCCCGGAGGCATCTTCCAGACTTCAGGCATTACAGACTGGTGAGGTTGACCTGATTTACGGTGCTGACCTTCTCAGCTATGATGACTATAATCAGGCTCTTTCTCTGGATGGGATCGAGGGCGCAATCAATGATGGAAATACCCTGACCCGGAACCTGGTTCTGAATGCGTCCAGCGAAATTTTGAGCGATCTTAAGGTTCGCCAGGCGATTGCATACGCTGTCAATAAGGAAGAAATCACCAAGGGCCTGACCTATGGATACGAAACTCCGGCCACCAGCCTGTTTGCACCCGGAGCGCCCTACACAGACATTACTTATAACAGCACATGGAGCTATGATCTGGATAAAGCAAATGCACTTCTGGATGAAGCTGGATGGGTGATGAATGAAAGCACTGGTATCCGTGAAAAAGATGGACAGCAGCTTTCCCTGAATTACACCTATTGGACTGATCTTTCTCTTGCACAGGACATGGCTCTTGCAATTAAGACCCAGCTTGCAGAGGTTGGTATTGACGTAACCACTACCGGCCAGGATCAGATGACCTGGTGGACCGAAGGCGTTGCAGGAAATTATGACATTACAACATGGAATACAGAAGGGTCTTATACTGAACCGCACAAGTTCCTGCAGGAATCCCTCGGTGCTGATCCTCATGCTATTTCCTTGCAGGCACTTGAGGATTTCCAGAGCTATTCGGATGCGGTAAATGCGTTCTCCACCTCTGCTGATCCCGAAGTGGTTCAGAGTGCGATTGCTACTGCACTGAATGTTTCCAACGACAATGTGATTGACCTTCCGATCTCCTATTCTAAGGATCTGGTTGTATATAATTCCTCCAAAATCGCCGGATATACTTTCTCCAGCGTGCCACAGTTCTTTGAGATCGATAACGTACAGCCTGCGGAATAAATATAATCCAATGTCTAAATGGAGGGCTTAACGCCCTATCAGAGTGGCAGAAAATAGCCGAATAGATATAATAGAGGTTGGTTAGAAGTGTTTAACCAACCTCTATTTTTATGAAAAGGAGCGTATGTGAAATGGACAAGAAAGATAATCCCATGTCCAGACTGATGGAACTTGCCGCTCCATATAAGGGTGAATATGTTCTTTCAGTGATTTTGGCAATCCTGGGTGTTGCCGCCGGATTGCTGCCGTTTTTTGCAGTTTCAAAAATTGTGATTCTCTTGATGGATGGAGAGACATCTGTGTCCGTCTATATGGAGTGGTGTCTGATTGCGGGAATTGGTTTCCTTGGGAAAGTATGCTTTGCAAATTTCTCTACTTTAGTTTCCCATACGGCCACTTTCGCAACTCTGGCGGAGATCCGCCTGAAACTAGCAGATAAACTTACCAGGGTTCCGATGGGCTATATGATTAACACCCCATCGGGAGAATTAAAAAATGTCTTGGTAGATCGTGTGGAGGGAATGGAAACGACCCTTGCGCATTTAGTACCGGAGCTGACAGCGAATCTCTGTATTCCGATTTGTATTCTGATTTACCTACTGTTTTTGGATTGGAGAATGGCGCTGGCTGCATTGATTACCCTGCCGATTGGTATGTTGTGCTATAAGAATGGCAAATGGATATGAAGAAAAATTCCAGGGTCTTATTATGCGCGTGCGTAAAATGACCAGCACTGTGGTTGAGTATATCGGCGGAATAGAAGTCATTAAGGCGTTTAATCAGTCTGCTAATTCTTACCAGAAATATTCAGATGCCGTTGAAGATAATGCGGCCTATGCTGTGAACTGGATGAAAAGCGTGCAGCTTTACAAATCCATGCTTGTTACAATCTGGCCCAGTGTGTTAGTGTGTGTTCTTCCTGTTGGCTGTGTCCTGTACCGGAACGGGAGCCTGAGCGTTCCGGCATTTGTTACCTGTATCGTGCTGTCATTGGGTATTATCACACCAATTTTAAATGCCATGAACTTTACGGACAGCATTTCTCAAATGAAATCAGTAATCGGGGAATTGTGCGCCGTATTGGATGAAAAAGAACTGGATCGCCCGGAAACGCCGGTGTCTATTCATTCTTCCAATATTGTGTTAGAAAACGTCAGCTTTTCGTATGAAAGCGAAAAGCCGTTGCTGAAAAATATCAACCTTTCTATTCCAGAAAACAGCATTACCGCTTTTGTCGGTCCCAGTGGCGGCGGCAAGTCTACCATTACGAAGCTGATTGCGGGATTTTGGGATGTAACAAACGGAACTGTCAAGTTAGACGGAACAGATATTCGCAAAATTCCGTTGTCACAGCTTATGGATAACATCGCTTATATTTCACAGGACAACTATCTTTTTGACGAAACTGTTTTAGAAAATATCCGTATGGGAAAACCATCCGCAACGGATGAAGAAGTATATCAGGCTGCCAGAGATTGTGGCTGCTATGATTTCATTCTGAATCTGGAAAATGGATTCCATACAGTTGTCGGAGGTGCAGGAGGTCACTTGTCGGGCGGTGAGCGCCAGAGAATTGCGATTGCCCGCGCTGTACTGAAAAATGCGCCGATTGTTATTCTTGACGAGGCAACCGCTTACATTGACGCCGAGAATGAAGCCTTAATTCAAGAGGCAATGGCAAAAGTGATTGCCGGGAAAACCGTTCTGATGATTGCGCACCGTCTTTCTACGATTACCGATGCAGATAAAATTGTTGTCGTGAAAGACGGGCAGATTATAGGCGAGGGAACACATGAAAACCTGCTGACTTCCTGTATGCTCTATCAGGAAATGTGGAAAGCGCACATGGATACAAAAGATGTGGCATAGGAGGTGTGAACGATGATAGATACGTTAAGCAAAATTTATCAGTTTTCAGGAAAAATGCAGGGGACAATGAAAAAAACCATCCTGTTTTCCGTCCTGCACTCCCTTTTTGATATGATGTCTTTTGGAGCATTAGTCCTGGTGTTTTCGGGTTTAATAGACGGTTTTACTACTTCTATGATCTGGATGATATTTGGAATCACTTTGACGAGTATGATGCTTAAAATTTGTTGCAGCTATATTTCAGATTTTGGCAAGGTGCAAATTGGATATTTTATGTGCGCGGAGAAGCGGATTCATATTGGAGATCGCATGAAATATATGCCGATGGGGTATTTTAGCGATCATAATTTAGGGAATCTGACTTCTGTTGTCACCACTACTATGGGCGATATTGAAAATAATGCTTCTATGGTGTTGACTAACATATTAGGCGGATATATCCATGCAACGATTGTTACTATCGTTATGTTCTATATTGATTGGCGGATTGGACTGACGATTTTGTGTGGGATTCTGCTTTTTACATGGTGCATCAGCCGGTTACAGAAAAAATCGGAAACGGTTTCTCCGCAAAGACAGCAAGCCCAGGAGACTCTCGTTTCTAATGTGTTGGAATATGTTCAAGGAATGCTGATTGTAAAATCCTTTAATCTCAGTCATAGTTCCAATAGCAAGATGAAACAGGCAATCTTGGACAGCAAGGATAAAAACCTGAAATTGGAGCGCACATTCGTCCCTTACAATATGCTGCAACAGATTATTCTCTACGGAACAAGTATTCTTGTTATAGTGGAGGGACTGTACTTTTATCTGAATGGAACAATGGCGCTTTCCATTTGTCTGCTGATGACAGTAGCATCCTTTATGCTCTTTGGTCAGCTTCAGTCAGCCGGAAATACTTCTGCGCTCCTGCGGTTACTGGATGTTTCGATTGACAAAGTAAACGAAATTGACAAAACTCCCGTCATGGACGAACATGGTAAACCCGTAAAGCCTGAAAATTACAATATTGTTTTTGATGATGTTTCTTTTTCTTATGGCGAACACCAGGTTCTGGATCATGTGAGCCTGACTATACCCGAAAGAACCGTAACGGCTATCGTCGGTCCGTCCGGTGCCGGAAAAAGTACGCTTTGTAACCTGATCGCCCGGTTTTGGGATGTTGACGGAGGAAAAATTACAATCGGCGGTGTAGATGTGCGGGATTACACACTGGACAGTCTGCTTACCAATATTAGCGAAGTATTCCAAAAGGTATATCTTTTCGCTGATACCATAGAAAATAATATCAAATTCGGCAATCCAGCGGCTTCCCATGAAGAAGTTGTAAAAGCAGCTCAAAAGGCTTGCTGCCATGAGTTTATTATGAGCCTGCCAGATGGTTATGGCACCGTAATTGGAGAGGGAGGCGCTACATTGTCCGGCGGTGAAAAGCAACGGATTTCGATTGCCAGAGCAATCCTGAAAGACGCTCCTATCATCATTTTAGACGAAGCTACATCAAGCGTCGATCCAGAAAATGAAAATCTTCTGATGGGTGCTATTGCAGAACTGACAAAGAATAAAACGGTTATTATGATAGCTCATCGGCTAAAAACAGTCAGAAACGCAGATCAAATTTTCGTGTTGTCTGGTGGTCACATTGTTCAGACAGGCAAACACGAGGATTTGATAAGGCAGCCTGGTATTTATGCAGATTTCATTGGTATTCGCAAGAAAGCGATTGGATGGAAACTAAAATAGCCGTGGGAAGGAGGAGGCAATGAAACTATATGCGTCAGGCGAGGATTACTTAGAGGCCGTGTTGGTTCTTCAAAGGAAACAGGGCATGGTTCGCTCCGTTGATCTTGCCCGGCACATGGGCTTTAGCAAACCGAGTATCAGCCATGCGGTAGGCGGTTTGAAGAACGGTGGTTTTCTGATCGTGGATGACGATGGATTTCTCCATCTGACCGCCATAGGTCAGGAGGTTGCCGAGAAAATCTATGAGCGGCACCGATTTTTTATGGAGCAGCTTGTGGCCGCTGGCGTTGATCTTGAAACGGCAGAACAGGAGGCTTGCCGGATCGAACACGCCATCAGTGATACATCTTTCCGAAAGCTGAAGGAGAAAGTACAAGGAACCGATTAGCGCACATCGGTTCCGCTCTGCATAATAAGTTATCTGCCCCGTCCGGGGAAAGAAAAACCGTTGACTGGGGCAGATAATTTCGTGCGCTATTTTAAGGTTTAAACTCAATCGGCGGTTTTGAAGGATAATTTCAGAGCCGCCGTTTCTTTGCGTTTACACAAACCAATGACGACTTGCATGGACACGGTAGCCGATTGGAGGTTAATTTACCGTGTCCTTCTTTTTATTTCGCAGTATCCATGATCTGCACCAGTTAAAAAAAGCATAGCCCCTCCATCGGAGCCGTCCGGCTTTGGATATGAACTATACCATGTAAGCAATCATCTTTATAAAACATTTCTGCGCCCTGCAGGTCCGTTGCGACTTGCTGGGCGCTTTTTGCTGTTTTCCGAGGACAATCCCGCCTCGAAAAAATTTTTTAAGAAATTTTCAAAAAGGAGGCTTTTAGCGGGTAGCGAGCGGCTTTGCGTTCGCCTTGTTAGCGGAAAGGGAGAAACCCACCTCATTCCCCCAGGAAAGGGGGTGAAAAGATGGATATGATCCCCCGCAATGACTATGGCGAGCGGTGCCAGTTCGATGCTTACTGCAAGCTGGTACTGTACCATGAGGCAATCGACTACCTCCGGGAAATGCAGAGGCGCCGTGACAGGGAACTGTCATTCAGCGACCTTCCGCAGATGGAGATGGACAAGCTCTGCATCGTAGATCACTACCCCAGCGACAGATTTACATTCTCGTCCCACGGGTATGACCTACATATCGAAAACGAGCTTGTGGCTGATGCCTTCGCCGGTTTGTCTGTTCAGGAGCAGAGTATTTTGATCCTGCATTTTGTTCTGGACCTGCCGGATCAGGAGGTTGGCCGCCTTGTTGGAATGTCTCGCAGCGCCGTTCAGCGGCGAAGGGCAAAATCATTGACCGAGCTGCGGATCAAGTTGGCCGCACTCATGCCGAAGGGAGGTTGAAGGTATGAAGAAACCCACTTACAAGGGCAAGGAGCTTCTTCCTCTTTCGGTGATCGACGCCGCCCGTGACGGGGACTCTCAGGCTGTGGATCAGGTACTCCGGTATTATGAGGGCTATATCAATAAGCTCTGCACCCGGACGCTTTACGATCCTGACGGTCAGCCCCATGTTCGGGTGGACGAGTACATGAAGCGCCGATTGGAGATCAAGCTCATTCATTCCATTGTCAGCATGAGCTGACAAGCCCGGTCTGAAAGCGGAAACAGCTTACCCTTTCCCTGTTTCTCTCTTTCGTGAACGGAGGCAGCACCTTGACAAAGAAAGCCCGTTGGGAGGCCAACGCCGCAGTATAAGGCAAACGGATACATTCCTGTTTGTGCCGAGCCATACGGCCGGTGCGCTATGACCTCGTTTCAAGTCCGCAGGACGGGACCACTGTAACGGGCGAGCGAACAGCACCAGACCGCAAAGCAAGCGTGGCGGCTTGCAGGCGATGACACACGGGCAGGGTCAAAGATACTCGCGCATTGAACGCCCACAAAGCATTGTGCGCCGCACCCATCAGCATGGGCCGGGGTTAGACTCCCGTGGAGCTGTGCCAGCAGCCGTCCGCTTTGCCTCTTTTAATGCTTATCAACTTGCAAACAATGAAAGGGGTCAATCTATGCAAGAAGATAGAACCTTTGAAAACAAATTCGCCCCGCCAGTACGGAGCGAAAAGAAAATTGGAAATACAACCTTCACCGTCAACTCGTTTTTTCTTGAACAGACAAATGACGGTGTGGTTTCTAAGATAGAGCGGCTTATCAAGGATGATGTCCGAAAAAAAGCCGCTGCAATTTGACCTCCATAGGCAGACAAACCCGACAAAGCGCGGTAAAATGAAGACAGAACTTCATACCGTGTTTGACTGCCAGATTGGAGGTTATTATGTTTCATCAGTCAAACACCGCTGCCGCGCTTCAATTCCCTTACAACGCTATGAGCGTAGAAGCTGTTACCGCTTTGTACTGCCGTTTATCGCGTGACGATGAATTGCAGGGCGACAGCAACAGTATCATCAACCAAAAGAAAATTTTACAAAAATATGCTCTTGAACACGGGTACACAAACTTCCGCTTCTACATTGACGATGGCATTTCAGGAACGACCTTCAATCGGCCTGGTTTCCAGGAAATGATTGCAGATGTGGAGGCGGGAATTGTCAAACGGGTTATCATCAAGGATATGTCCCGCTTCGGCCGTGATTACCTGCAGGTGGGTATGTATACCGAAATCATGTTCCCAGAGCATGATGTTCACTTTATTGCCGTAAACGATGGGGTGGACAGCACCCAGGGCGACAATGAGTTTACTCCCTTCCGCAATATCATCAATGAGTGGTATGCGAAGGATACCAGTAAAAAAATCCGTGCTGTTATGAAGGTCAAGGGAAACGCCGGGGAACATTTGACGACTAATGCGCCCTACGGATACATGAAAGACCCGGATGACAGCAAACATTGGATACCCGACCGTGAGGCTGCCGATGTGGTCTATGAAATCGGGCTGTATGTTATGGATGGGTTTGGACCGTCCCAGATAGCACGAAAGCTGCGGGAGCGGAAAATCCTTACGCCCTCAGCTTACTATGAAAGTAAGGGTATCATCTGTAATGTTAAAAATCAGGGCGACCCTTATAATTGGGACAATACCACGATAGCGGGAATTATGGATCGCTGGCGTGAATACCTGGGACATACAGTGAACTTCAAGACCACAAAGAAGTCCTACAAGAGCAAAAAGAAAATTAAAAATCCCGAAAGTGAATGGGTCATCTTTGAAAATACCCATGAACCTATCTGGACAGAAGCCATTGCCGAGGCTGTAAAGCAGGCGCGGCAGTCACGGCGCCGTCCGACAAAGATGGGCGAAATGGGGATGTTCTCCGGCATGATGTACTGTGCCGATTGTGGCTCGATCCTGTACCAGTGCAGAGCGACCGGTTTCCGAAAGGATCAAGAATATTATATCTGCTCTGGTTACCGTAAGGGAAAGCAGGTATGCAACACACCACACTCCATCCGAACGGTTATCCTGGAGGAATTGATCCTTCAAAATCTGCGGGAGATTGTGTCCTTCGCAAGAAGCCATGAAAACCGCTTCGTTCAAATGGTCATGGATATGGATGTAAAGGAGCGCAATAAAGGTCTTGCCAAAAAGCGCAGGCTACTGTCTGAAAGTAAGAAGCGTATCACGGAACTGGATATGATCTTCAAGCGGCTGTATGAGGACAACATCAGCGGAAAGCTGACAGACGAGCGTTTTCACAAGCTGTCCACCGACTATGAAGCGGAACAGGCTGGCTTGCAGGCACAGGCTGCAATGCTCCGTGAGGAAATCGAAGAAGCAGAAAGCAAAAGTGCCAATGTTGATAGGTTTCTGTCCGTTGTCCGCCAGTACACCGATATCCCGGAGCTGACACCCCGTATCCTGCATGAGTTCGTTGAGAAGATCGTCATTCACGCGGCGACCGATCCCCATAGCAAAATCAACCGCAGGCAAGAGGTAGATATCTACTACAAAGGTATCGGGATTTTGGAAATGTCCAAAGTATTTGATAGCAGGCCAAAACGATTTCGAGTCTTTGAAATTGTTGGATGAAGCTGGTTCCTCGCGGCTGTCATTGGCAGCTGAGGGCATTCTTGTAACCTCCAAAAGGCACGTCACACCGCAATTTGCAGGCAAAAATCAGCCGCTTTTTGCGAAATGACGTTAGAAAAAGCCTTTTTCACACAGGCCGTCAGCGGCTGCATTTCAGGTGTAGTTGTGTTAGATGTCCGTTAGAAATATGCAGTGCTGCCGTTGCTGTGCCAGCTCACAGCAGGCTTCCCTGTCTGAACGCAGCGTTTCCCGAAAGCCGGGAAATGCTGCGTTTTCTCTTGCCCGCATTGGGCTGAAAGGGAAGCCGCCATGTCAACATTCCGCGTCAATAAAAATGTCAACTACACCGTCATGAGCAACCACCACCTGCAGGATAAGAGGCTGTCCCTGAAAGCCAAGGGACTGCTGTCCTATATGCTCTCCCTGCCGGACGATTGGGATTACAGCCTGAAAGGGCTGACCGTTGGTTGCAAGGATGGTCTGGACAGTGTACGCACCGCTGTTCTGGAACTGGAAGAACACGGCTACGTCCGCCGTCAGAAAGTTCGCAATGCCAAAGGGCAGATCATCGACTACGATTATCAGGTTTATGAATCGCCTGTTGAGGACGATCCTGCCGTTCCCGGCAAGGAAGGCGGGCCATCGAACCCGTCCGCAACCAAAAGCCCGAAAAGCCGCATGAAACCTTGTTCTTCACCATTTTTGGATTTTCCAAATTTGGCTGAGCCCAATTTGGAAAAGGCAACGCAACAAAATACTAATAAACAAAATACTAAAAGACAAAGTACTAATCTATCAGGGCAGGCAGGCGAATCCGCAGATTTTGACCAGATGGAAGCACAGGTACGGGAGGAGTTTCGGGAACGTTTGGAGATCGACACCCTTGCCCAGCGGTACGACCCCGACAAGCTGGAGGAACTGCTGGACAACATTGTGGAGATGTACTGCTGTCCTCGGCAGACCCAGTACGTCGGCAAGCAGCCGCAGACCACCAAAGCCATCCGGCTGCGGCTGGACAAGCTGACCAGCCAGCACGTTGAGTACATCTTCGATGTGATGTCCAACACCACCCAGCCCATCAAGAACATCATGGCCTATCTGCGCACCACCATCCTGAACGCACCCACCACGATGGAGCACTACTATCAGGCGCAGGGCAACTGGCTGACCGCACAGAATCGGAAGAAGTAAGCGCTGTTTTCCACAAAGAACGCAACACCTGTTGAAAATGCAAAGGAGAATTTCCATGAAGAACACGCACGCCGTCCGCACCGAGATCCATTACGCACAGGTTGGGGAGTATCAGCTGCCACTGCTCACCCTGTCGAAAACCGATGAAGCTGAACCGCTGGGCAAGTATGGCCGGATGCGGCTGGCCTATCTCAAGAATCAGCGTCCTGTGCTGTACAACCGGATGTTGCTGAACGGTACGCTCTGTCCGCATTTGCAGGATGTCCAGAAAACGGCCTACGCGTGGCTGGAACGCACGATGACCACTCTGTTAGACAAGTACCCCGCGCCGGACAAAGAGCGCGCACAGCTTCTCTGGGTGGCGCACATGAACGGGCTGAAAGCGCAGGCTGAAGAGGTAGTGGTGAGGGAAATCGTGTATGCAGAATGATCTCCGATAGCATCCGAACGGTATCAAAAGCCGATATTTTAGATTTTATTCTTGATTTTTGCAGAATATTTGCAAATTCCAAAATCAAAATTTGACTTTTCGCCCAGAATAGAGTACACTGGATTCAGAAAATCATCTGGGAGGAATCGCGATGCTGCTTCAATTTTCAGTCACCAACCACCGCTCCATCAAGGACACGGCTATTATCAGGTTGAAAGCATCTACGGATAAAAGTCTGTCTGATTGCCTGATTTCGCCGGACGAGAAGAAACAGCTTGTGCCTGTGCTGGCACTGTACGGCGCAAATGCAGCCGGGAAGAGCAATGTTCTCCATGCTCTCCTGCTCATGCGGGAAATGGTCTGTGGCCGATATGCCAAGCTGCTGAAAGGTGAGTCCCTTCCGCAAGAGCCGTTTGCTTTCACCGACCAGCCTACACAACCGACCAGCTTTGAAACCATCTATTTTTATGGCGGCATCAAGTATGCCTATGGGTTCTCGTTTGACAAGTCCAAAGTCCTGACCGAATATCTCTATCACTGGCCCAACGGCCGGGAGGCTCTGGTTTTTTCCAGAGAAGGCAATGGTTATCAGTTCCGCGAGAATGTTCAGGAACAGCTTACCCTTGCCGGACGCACCGCAGAAAACCGGCTTTACCTGTCTAGCTCCAACGAATGGAACTGTCCCCAGACTGAGAAGGCCTATCTGTGGTTCTTTGAGAAACTGACCGGCTTTATGGGAACCGAAATGCAGCTGGATGCCACCTTGTCTGCCATCCGGCAGGGCGGCTCTGAAAAGAGACGTATCCTGCATGAAATGCTGTATGCAGACCTCGGTATCAAGGACATCCGCATTACAGGCTCCAAGGAAGAGCCTATCATCTCCGCACTGCACATTCTCGATGCCGAAGATGGCGCTTCTGAGGGTTTCTGGCTCCCGTTGGGTCAGGAATCCGTTGGGACACAGCGTTTCTTCTCTCGCATCGGTATGTGGCTTGCGGCTTTGGAATCCGGCTCTGTTTTGGTAGTAGACGAGATAGAATCCAGTATGCACCCGCTGCTGACAAGGCATCTGATCGAGATGGTGCAGGATGCCGCTATCAATACAAATCATGCACAACTCATCTTCACCACGCACGATACCGGACTTCTCGACCTGACGTTGCTGCGGCGTGATCAGATCTGGTTTGCCGAAAAGGACGAAAAGACCATGCAGACCGATATTTACGCCCTGACCGAGTTTTCTCCCCGGAAAGGTGAGAACATCTCCAAGGGCTATCTGCAAGGACGATATGCAAAAAACAGTTCAAGTCGAATTTAGAATATTAAAATCTTTTTAACACTTTTTCAGTATTCAACCATCAAATTTCACTTTTGTGGTTTGGATTTCATTTTTTTGAGCGTTCATTTCACTTATTGAGCGAAAAATTTAATGTTTCTATCGAAATTTCATATTTGATTTGACTTTTCTACTTCAAATTTCAAAAAACAATTTGATTTTTTGATTTTTGCTATTGACCATAGTTTACCTTGTCTATCCATCCAAACATGGTATAATGGGGCAAAGGAGCGTGATACCATGAGCCCAATTTAAGTCCCTGCAAAAATCCAGTTGGTTGAAAAGCGTGAAACACGGACGAGCCGTGGAATGCTCTCAAAGGGCTGGTATCATGTAGATGATCAGCTTGTTATGGTCAAGGGCAACTCCATCACAGAGGCCGGAACCGCTGGGTATGAGCCGTATTCTGAGGTGATGGCATCGCTGATTGCACAGGTGCTGAATTTGCCCCATGTAGAATATACGTTGATGCCTGCCAAACTCTTTCCCGACATTCAGACCTATTCCTGCGATGTGGTCAGCGTCTGCCCCAAGTTCACAACGGACGATGAACAGCTGCTTGGCTGATGCCCATTTCCTTGCCAGCGGTCGAGCCGCTTCACCGGAAGCATTGTTCCAGTATGCGATAGAACTATATGGTAAGAAGTGGCTTTATCAAATGCTGGCATTTGACGCCTTTATCGGCAACGAAGACCGCCACGAAAACAATTTTGATGTGATCGTCCGGGATGGAAAAATTATGCTCCGCCTATTTACGACAATGGCGGTAGTCTGCTTGCGTGGGCAACGGATGAAGAATTGACTGACACGAAGCTCCGTTATCAGTTCGACAAAGCCAAACCGTTCCGCAGTCACCATGCCCAGCAAATCAAGATGATCGATGAGCCTGTGCTGCCAACGCGTGACTTGGACGAGTTGCCTCCCACTGAACCTTTTCATCGGTGACAAACGTGAAGTTCCATTGGTTGATGTGGTGGTTTGGGCAAAGAAACGAATCTTTCCGAAAAATCGGATGGACTGCAAGGAAATTCTGAAAATGATGGGTCTGCCGAACTACAATGCATGGGAAATCGTCAAACGCACCAACGCCTGCCTGATGGAAGACCCCTATTGGCTACGATTCAGCGAGGATGAAACCTTTGAGGACACCACGCGCGGACGAGCCAGAAGAATTATGAACGAAAATCAAAATAGCAGCTGATACCAAAAAGCCAAACCTCACCGTACATCCTGTACAGCTTGAGGTTTGGCTTTTTCTCTTATCATCCTTCACCAGCGCGAGCGATGGTTGATTATTTTATCAGCTTAATCCAGAGAGTGACCGCATTA